>JACCEE011029025.1_pt1 | contig 59710 bp, 49 predicted proteins | sample 7449931 | NCBI WGS metagenome assembly JACCEE01 (sample SAMN15323457, study PRJNA562643) | freshwater metagenome | isolation source: river surface water | place: USA:Blue River Watershed | collected 2017-08-19
CGCTTGAGCAGCTCGAGGACATCGAGAACCATGAGATCCTTGCCGGCGGGCAGTTCCACTTCGTAGTCCTGCATGCGTGGCTTGGCATCCACTTCCGGGTTGTAGCGATACAGACTCACTAGCACGATATTCTACCTTTCCTTTTGGCCGGTGATCGCCTGGATCACCTGAGACAAATTAATAAGTTCTGACCTTGGGCTCGAATTTCTCGACAGTCTTTGGCGAAAAGTTGACTGCTCGTTTGGAAACAGTCTTGCTGCCTGGTGTGTAAAGTGAATGACACAGCCAGTTCTCGTCATCGCGCTCCTGGAAATCATCGCGCGCGTGAGCGCCGCGGCTTTCTGTGCGAGCTTCGGCGGCAATCGCGGTTGCCTCTGCCACTTCGAACAGGTTCTCGAGTTCCAGTGCTTCAATGCGAGCAGTGTTGAAGGCATTGCTCTTGTCAGTCAGTGCGATATTGGCGATGCGCTCGCGCAGTTCCGCGAGCTTGCGAATGCCTTCGCGCATGAAGTCACCACGGCGGAACACCCCGAAGTGATTCTGCATGATGGTCTGCATGGTGGAGCGCAGTTCGGCAACACTTTCACCACTGCTTGTGCTGTTCAATCGATTGAGTCGCGCCAGCGCCTGATCGATATCGGACTGGGAAGCGGAACGCTGCTCTATACCCTGTCGCAGCATGCTTTCGATGTGCTTGCCGGCCGCCCGGCCGAACACGACCAGGTCAAGCAGTGAGTTACCACCGAGGCGATTGGCACCGTGCACCGAGACGCACGCCACTTCGCCCACCGCAAACAGCCCTTCGATGATCTTGTCCTGGCCGTTGGCATCCTGCGTCAAGGCTTGGCCGTTGATGTTGGTGGGAATGCCACCCATCATGTAATGACAGGTCGGAACCACGGGAATCGGCTCCTTGACCGGGTCCACATGGGCGAAGGTGCGGGAAAGCTCGAGAATGCCAGGCAGTTTGGCGTTCAGCACTTTCTCGCCCAGGTGATCCAGCTTGAGCATCACGTGATCGCCCTCGGGACCGCAACCACGACCTTCGATGATCTCGAGAATCATCGAGCGGGCCACGACGTCTCGACCGGCAAGATCCTTGGCATTGGGCGCGTAGCGTTCCATGAAGCGCTCGCCATCCTTGTTGATCAGGTAGCCCCCCTCACCGCGACAGCCTTCCGTCACGAGTGTGCCAGCACCATAGATGCCAGTCGGGTGGAACTGCCACATCTCGATGTCCTGTACGGGATAGCCCGCACGCAGCGCCATGCCAACGCCGTCTCCCGTGCAGATCATGGCATTGGTCGTGGATGCGTAGATGCGCCCTGCTCCGCCTGTGGCGAAAACCGTGGCCTTGGACTTCACATAAACGACTTCGCCGGTCTCGATGCAGATCGCCGTCACACCGACGACCACCCCATCCTGATTGCGCACGAGATCCGTTGCGTACCACTCATTGAAGAACACCGTCTTGTTCTTGACGTTGCCCTGATAAAGCGTGTGCAGCAGCGCGTGCCCGGTGCGGTCGGCGGCAGCACAGGTTCGTGCGGCCTGACCGCCCTTGCCGAAATCCTTGGACTGCCCACCGAAGGGGCGCTGATAGATGCGGCCGTTTTCCGTGCGCGAGAACGGCAGACCCATGTGCTCGAGCTCGAACACTGTCTGGGGCCCTTCGCTGCACATGTATTCGATGGCGTCCTGGTCCCCGATGTAATCAGACCCTTTAACAGTGTCGTACATGTGCCAACGCCAATCGTCGTTCGGGTCAGCACTGGCGATGGCACACGTGATGCCCCCCTGCGCGGAGACAGTATGGGAACGTGTCGGGAACACCTTGCTGATCACGGCAGTCTTGTACCCGGACTGCGAAAGCTGCAGCGCGGCACGCAGACCTGAACCACCGCCACCCACGATCACTGCATCAAATGAAAGAGTTCTTACGCCTGACATTTACACTCCCCAGAGAATCTGAATACCCCAGACGAGGTATATGAACATCACAATGACGCATGCCGCCTGGAACGCGAGTCTGATGACTGTCGCCTTGCTGCCCAGCAGGTCGGTGGTCAGGTAGTCGGTCGTCACGGTCCACAGCCCGACCCAGGCGTGGGCGCAGATCGCGACAAGAGCTGCGAGGCTTGCGATTCGCATCCAGGTGGCATTGAACAGCGCGCGCCAAGCGTCAAAAGTCAGTTCCGGTGTCATGACGAAAAAGCCGAGAAGACCAACGAAATAGACGGCGAGGTACACGGCTGTGATGCGCTGTACCACCCAATCGTAAAGGCCGCTACGGCCAAAGCTAGTGACGTTTGTTACCACAGCCATACTCCTGCAAGCACTATTGCGATGATGGAAATGATGAGTACCAGTCGAGCCCCCGCCTGCGCCCCGGATAGGGTCTCGCCGATCCCGAGATCCATGACCAGATGCTTGACGCCGGCTACAAGGTGATAGATCAATCCCGCCACAATCGCCCACACCACCAGTTTGACCAGCGGCATGTCCAGCCACTGTACCGTTCGGGCGAAGCCTTCGGCAGAGCTCAGTGATTCGCTGAACAGCCACAGAAGCACACCTACCCCGGCGAAGATGAACACGCCGGATATGCGATGCAGAATCGAAGTGATGGCTGGCAGGGGAAATCGGATCGTCGAAAGTTCGAGGTTCTTGGGTCGCTTGTCGTTCACAGAATCTACATTTCCATGAGGCGCATGAGGGCGCGTTTAGGGAGGATGGTCGGTCGCTTTGCCACCGATCTGTTTGATTACACTTGCAATTCCTGCCCGCGTAACTTGGGCGGGGAGTATAGTCCTCTGAGCCGTGGAATACAATAAAACCACCCTCTTTTCGCTGCATGATGACAATAACTTGTCACTATCGCCGCGGTGGGGCAATTGTCTTGACTCTCAAGCGCTTGCCATTGCTAAAATGCCCCGCGAATCAATTTCCCGCAGCGCAATGACTGCGCTCGACATGCAGCACAGACAATTCCGCAGGAATCTCACTGGCGTCACATGACGCACTCTACAAGACTCAGTATTGCCAGGAGCTACAGATGAACAAGAAAACAGCCAATCTGTCATTGGAAGGACTCAAGGACAGCATCGACCTGCCCGTCCTGGCGGGCAGTATCGGCCCCGAGGTGATCGATGTTGGCGGACTGACTGCGAAGGGGTACTTCACCTATGACCCTGGCTTCATGTCCACGGCATCCTGCGAATCCCGAATCACATACATCGATGGCGATCAGGGGGTCCTGCTGCACAGGGGCTACCCCATTGAACAACTGGCCGAAAAATCAAACTACCTCGAGACTTGCTACCTTTTGCTGAACGGGGAATTGCCGGACCCTGCACAGAAAGCCGATTTCGAGAACGATATCCGCTACCACACCATGGTGCACGAGAAGCTCTGCGAGTTCTTCAAGGGCTTTCCCATCAATGCGCACCCGATGGCCATCATGGTTGGAGTGGTCGGAGCGCTTTCGGCTTTCTATCATGATTCGGTCGACATCACGAAGGAAGAGGATCGCCGGATATCAGCCCACAGACTGATTGCGAAAATGCCGACTATCGCCGCAATGTGCTACAAGCATGCCATCGGCCAGCCATTCATGTACCCACGCAACGACTTTGGTTACGCAGAGAATTTCCTGCACATGATGTTCAGCACTCCCTGCGAGGAGCCAAAGGTCAGCCCCATACTGGCCAAGGCAATGGACACCATTTTCCTTCTGCACGCTGATCACGAGCAGAATGCGTCGACCTCCACCGTGCGTCTGGCCGGCTCGACGGGAGCAAATCCATTCGCCTGCGTGTCTGCTGGCATCGCCGCACTCTGGGGACCTGCACATGGCGGCGCCAACGAAGCCGTTCTGAACATGCTCCACGAAATTAGCGATGAATCTCGCATCGAGGAATTCATCAAACGTGCGAAAGACAAGAATGACCCATTCCGCCTGATGGGCTTCGGTCACCGGGTCTACAAGAATTTCGACCCGAGGGCCAAGGTGATGCGCAAGATTTGCGATGAGGTGCTCGCTGAACTCGGCGTAGAGAACGATCCGCTGTTCCGCATTGCCCGACGACTGGAAAAGATCGCGCTGGAAGACGAGTACTTCATCGAGCGCAAACTGTATCCGAATGTTGATTTCTATTCAGGCATCATACTGAAAGCGATCGGCATACCGACCTCCATGTTCACCGTGATATTCGCCGTGGGCAGGACGCCTGGCTGGGTATCACACTGGAATGAAATGATCAGCAATCCCTACAAGATCGGACGTCCACGTCAGCTTTATACAGGCCATGCGCGACGCGATTATCCGGGTAAGTGAAGCACCGTAACCCAGTGCTGCACCATGGCGTGCAGCACTGGGTGCCTTCAATGAGAAGGCATTCCAGGTATCAACAATTAGAAGGTATGCAAGGAAATTTGGTGGAGCCTATCGGGATCGAACCGATGACCTCAACGCTGCCAGCGTTGCGCTCTCCCAGCTGAGCTAAGACCCCATGTCTGCGGGATTTGAACGAACAACAATTGGGCCGTCGTTCAAAGTCCGCGCATTCTAAGCACCGATCCTGGACCTGTCAACGATTAGTCACTGATCCCGCCGAACTGCTGAAAATCCTTTTCCAGCACCTTCGCTTCCTTGTTGGAAATGCCCCCCAACACCGTGATGGCGTGCCGCAATCTGGCGCGTGTGATGTCCAGACCCAGAATGCTGATGGAGTCCACCACCGATGTCGACACGGCCTTGCCGGAGATGGCAACGAACAGAGGAAAGAGGAAGTCCCTGATCTTGAGCTCCATTCTCGCGGCCAGCGACGTGCAGGTGTGTTCGATATCATCGCGCGAGAAACCGCGCATGCTCTCGAAGCTCCACAAGGTGAATTGGAGAATCCGCTTGAGCGTTTCGGCATCCAGAGACTTGTGGGCAAATGAACTTGCATCAATCGCAGGCAACCCTGCCAGAAAGAAACCGGCCAGCGGGGCCACGTCCGTGAACCTGTCGACACGATCCTTGAGCAACGGAACGATCCGCGCCACTTTGTGCGGCGCAAAGGCCCAGTCACGGTACAGCGCGATGAAGTCCTCATCGCTGACCTGCTCACGAAGATACTTCCCGTTGAGCCAAGTCAGCTTGTCGACGTCGAAGACCGGGCCACCGAGCGAGACACGAGAGAGATCGAAGGCAGACGTCATTTCCGCTACGGTGAAGACCTCACGCCCATCCGGCATAGTCCAGCCCATCTGGCCCAGGTAATTGACGACCGCCTGAGGAAGGTACCCCATGTCCCTGTAATAATTGATGCTGGTCGGATTCTTGCGCTTGCTGAGCTTGCTCTTGTCAGGATTGCGCAGCAAGGGCATGTGGCAATACGTGGGTGGTGTCCACCCAAAATATTGATACAGGAGCAGGTGCTTTGGTGTGGAGTTGATCCATTCCTCACCTCGAATCACATGGCTGATCTGCATGTGATGATCATCGACGACGTTGGCGAAGTGATAGGTAGGCAAGCCATCGGATTTGATCAGTACCTGCATGTCGATCTGTTGCCAGGCAATCCGGATTTCCCCACGCAGCATGTCGTGGAATACGCAGTCACCCTCTTCAGGAATGCGCATGCGGATGACATGCTCGACGCCCTGCTCCAGACTCGCTGAGACTTCTTCCTGGGACAGCCTGAGACAATGTCCATCGTAGCCCAGCGCTGATTTGTCCTGCATCTGCTGCGCACGCAGCGCGTTGAGACGATCTGCCGTGCAGAAGCAACGGAAGGCGTGGCCGCTGTCCAGCAATGTCTTGATTTCCTCGCTGTACAAAGCACTTCGCTCACTCTGCCTGTACGGGCCGCAGGGGCCGCCGACATCCGGCCCCTCACTCCAGCTGAGACCCAGCCAGCGCAGCGCCGCAAGAATATCCGCCTCGGATTTCGCCGTGCTGCGCACCTGGTCCGTGTCCTCGATACGAAGGATGAACTCTCCACCATGCTGATGTGCGAAGCATCGGTTGAAAAGTGCGATATAAGCTGTACCGACGTGGGGATCGCCCGTGGGCGATGGGGCAATGCGCGTTCTAACCTTGAGCATGAATGATCCGTGGCAAGAAAGAGTGAAAATGAAAAGGGGCGCGCTTATGCGCTAGTCGAGCGGGATTATACGCTATCGCTGATTCACGCAAACCATTAAGATCATCCGCTCGTCACCGCTCCGTGAACAGCCTCAAGATGACTCCAGATTTCAACACCCATCGCTTCTGCGTTGCCCCCATGCTCGATTGGACTGACCGTCACGAGCGCTATTTCCTGCGCCTTTTGAGTCGTCACGCCCGACTCTACACAGAGATGGTCACCACCGGCGCCCTGCTGCATGGCGATGTTAAGCGCCACCTGGCTTTTGACGCTGCGGAGCATCCGGTTGCGCTGCAGTTGGGAGGCAGCAACCCAGAGGAACTTGCACGCTGTGCCATGCTGGGGGCCGAAGCCGGCTACGATGAAATCAATCTCAATGTTGGCTGCCCCAGCGACCGCGTGCAGTCGGGGCGCTTTGGCGCGTGTCTGATGGCCGATCCCCGCCTTGTGGCCGAATGCGTGCAGAGCATGAAGCGCACCGTCAACATCCCCGTCACCGTGAAATGTCGCACCGGGATCAACGCGCTCGATTCCGATGATTTTCTCGAGAACTTCGTTGGCCATGTGCGTGATGCAGGCTGTGATGTGCTGATAATCCACGCCAGAATCGCGATTCTTGAAGGGCTCAGCCCGAAGGAGAATCGCGAGGTTCCTCCGCTGAATTACCCGCGTGTGTATCGCATGAAGCAAGCCTTTCCAGACTTGCCGATCGTCATCAACGGCGGCATTCGCACACTGGAACAGGCGCAAGAGATGCTGTCACAGGTCAATGGTGTCATGGTGGGTCGCGAGGCCTACCACAACCCCTGGCTCCTCAGTGACGTCGATGCACGGCTCTATGGCCAAAAGCGCAACGTTGATTCCAGAATGGATGTCTTGCGGGACTTTCTGCCCTATGTTGAACGCGAGCTGGACGCAGGCACGTCTCTGCAGCACATGACGCGTCACATTCTGGGAATCTTCCATGCAGTGCCAGGGGGCAAGGCCTTTCGACGACACCTGAGCGAGAATGCCTGGCGCCGGAATGCCGGACTGAGTGTGCTGGAGGATGCCATGGGCAAAGTCACTGAATACGCGTGGAGCAATGCAGACGAGGATTGCGCAGAATGATTTCCAGCATCAGAAAGTTTTTCGAGAAAAACCTGCAAATTGATGCCAACAGCTCGCACACGACCCGGGAAGCTCGGTTGCCACTGGCGAGTGCGGCTCTGATGTTCGAGGTCCTCAAGTCGGACACGACTGTCGACCGACGAGAGCTTGATGCCCTGATGCAGGTCTTGCAGGACAGGTTCAAGCTGGACACCAAGCAGCTTGAGCAAATCATGGCCTTGGCTGAGGATGCCTCTCACCATGCCACGTCACTCTATGAATTCACCAGTCTGATCAATGCGAGCTACGGGTATGAGGAACGGGTGCAACTGGTGGAGAATCTTTGGCAGATCGCCTTTGCGGACAAGCACATCGATCGGCATGAGGACCACATCATTCGCCGGATTGCCGACCTTGTGCACGTTCGTCACAGCGATTTCATAAGAACCAAGCTTGCCGTCAAGGCCTCGACCATGCCGCAGGATCAGTAGTCGTCGAAGTCGTCGACATAGGCCCCATCGTTCACCAGGTACTCCCGCTGCTGCAGATAGGCTTCCCGCACAAAGAGGTATTCGTCGCCGGAGATGAGATTCTCCATGGACAGAACGGACGCGCGATCATCGAGCAAGCCCAGGGCGATCAGGGAGTGCCGAGTGGATTCATCCTTGTGATACTGGATGGGATTGAACAGGGTATCGAGCACCAGACCGAATGAGTCGCGGACGGAGCTTGGTCCGAAGAAAGGCAGCACCACGTACGGCCCCGCCCCCACTCCCCAGCGCCCGAACGTCTGCCCGAAGTCCTCTTCGTTCTTGGCAAGTCCGACCGATGAGGCAACGTCAATGATTCCCACAATCCCCACAGTGGTATTGATGAGCAACCGACCGGAGTCCGTGACGGCATCCTGCAGTTTCAGCTGCAGGACATTGTTGGCCAGCACGTTGACATCGTCGATATTGCTGAAGAAATTGCCGACGCCCTGACGCACGATCGCAGGAACGCCATTGTTGTAGGCCACAGCAACAGGGCGCAGAAACCAGCCGTCCACCAACTTGTTGAACTGGTAGACGCGCATGTTGGTGGCTTCCCAGGGATCATTGGCAAGCACACTTGTGCTGCACAGAAGCGCGGGAAGCAGCAGGAGGTTTCGCACGATCTTGACCACGTAATTCTCGTTCCTGGTGTTCATGTCACAATTCGGCGCGCATTATGCGCCATGGCTACTGCAGTTCCTAGCCGTCAAGGCATTTTATCTCCCCCGACAGCCGGGCGTCGCCCCCGTGAACAGGGCGTTCCCGCTTGCTTGATGCGGTCTGATTGTGTCATTTCAAGCTCGCGGCACCCGTGTTGCAGCGCACAATGTGGCAAGTGGAAGCGCTTCTCGTCATGGAAGGCCTATTGGCACATTGCCGGCCAGGGTTCAACGCTGACCGCAAAGCCGTTCCAATTCGTCCAAAGCCTTGTCCACTCGCTTCTCGGAAACGGGAATGCGCGTTCCCAGTGCTTGGGCGAACAATGAAACCCGCAATTCCTCCAGCAACCACCGGCTGTCATCCTGCTCCCGGGCCGATTCCGGACATCGTGCCAGGATGCCCTGACGGCGGGCAGTCAAGCGCTTCAGCACGTTCGCAGATTCCGTGTCCCGTGTCAGATTGCCGCTGAGCTTGTCCAAGCGCACAAGGATGGCCTGCAGATAGCGCGGCAGCTCCGACAGCTGAGTTGCCGGTGTCTTCTCGAGATAGCCGGGATACAGCATGGCCTGCAATTGCTGCCGAATGTCGTTTGCCGCGGGCTCGAGAGGCTTCCCGTTCAGACCTGCCAGACGCCGATTGACATCGAAATGCAGGTCGATGATGCGGGTGAGCAAGGTTTCGAAACGACCTGTGACTTCCAGCAAGCGCGGCTTGCCCTGCATGAGCAGCTTCTCGAATTCATCGCGGTTGCGCGGAATCCGACAATTCTCGAGATCGAACGCCTCGCGAACGATCAGATTGAGTCCTTCGCGCTGAATCTCGACCGGGGTATGCAGAGCGAGCACCGTCAACTTGCCTGAGAACGCCTTCAACCGATTCTGTATCAGCGTTTTCTGCTGCGGGCTGCGAATGCACGCCAGGCGACACAGACCTTGACGGGTAAGCCGTTCGGCAATGGCCTGGTCATCCTGCAGGATCAGGGCGACTGAATCCTCCTTGTCCACTAGCGAAGGATAACGTCTGAAGCCGGTGTTTGGATTACACAGCACAGACTCTGGAAGTTCGCCAAAACTCCAGTCCTTGAGCCCTTGCACTTCCATCGCATGAGTGGTTTCGGTTGAGAGCGAGGTGACGGCTGTTGGCGCGAATTGCTTCTGCAGATCGGCAAGCGACTGGCTGCACGCCAGTGCCCCGCCGTTCTCGTCCAGCACGCGAATCCAGGGTTGCAGGTGCGCCGGCAGCGCCTGGAGGTCAAAGTCCTTCTCGTCCAGACGTATCCCTCTGGACACGCGCGCATACTCACAGAGGCGCTGCAGGAGACCCGTGGGCGACTTGTCCCTGGCGCTGTCAGCGTGCCAGCGCAGAAAGCCCTCGATGAAATCAGGCAAGGGAACGAACTGCTTGCGCAAATGCTTCGGCAGATGCTTCATGGCCAGCGTGCTGCGCTCGGCCAGCGTGCCGGGAACGGCCCAGTCGAGATCGACCTGGGTCATCATCGCCAGGATGTCCAGCGGGACATCAACCGTTGCCCCATCGCCCTGCACCCCCGGCTCGAATCGGTAAGCAATGCTCAGCTGATTCTGCTTCACCGCCAGCTTGTCCGGAAATTCGAGTCTGAGCTTCTCGGTGACCTCGTTCGCCACCAGATCCTCCCGACTCAATTCCAGACCGCTCTTGCCATGCTGCTGTTGCTGTCGTCGCGCCCAGTTCTCGAGAGAGCGAGTGTCACAGATGCCCGGTGGAATGCGACTGGCAAAGAAGTCGTGCAGCCGCTCTTCACTGAGCATGATCTCCGGTCGACGCAGTTTTTCCTCTTCCTTGCGAATCTCTGCCAGCAGAGCCAGGTTGTGTCGGTGAAATGGCGCCCGCGTGTCCAGTTGCATGGCCGCAAGTCCTTCACGCAGGAATATCTCGCGTGAGGCCACGGGGTCAATCGCCGCATAGGCGACGCGCTTGCGTTCGATGAGCGTGAGGCCAAACAGGCTGATCCTGTCCCACGCCATCACCTGTCCCCTGCTCTTCTCCCAGTGTGGTTCCGAGTACTCATGCCGCAACAATCCAGCGGCGGCGTCCAGCACCCATTCCGGCTGGATGCTGGCTGCCAGTGTGGCGTAAAGACGACTGGTCTCCATCAGTTCCGCTGTGACCAGCCACTTCGCGCCCCGACGCGCGAGTGTGGACGTTGGAAACAAGGCGAACTTGCGTCCGCGAGTGCCAAGATAAAGGCCATCTTCCGTCTTCACGCCAATCTGATTCAGGGAGCCGCGGATGATGGCACGGTGAATGGCTTCGTAATCGAGTTCCTGCTCCTGCACTGCCACATCGGCCCTGCGATTCTCCCTGAAGCCGAGTTGCTGACAGGTCAGGTGCAATTGCCGATGTGTCTCGCGCCATTCGCGCATGCGCATTGGAGAGAGAAAATGCCGGCGACAATAGTCCTTGAGCGCGGAATTGCTCAGTGCCTGACGCTGCTTCTCGAACTCGGACCACAGAAGAATCCAGGACAGAAAGTCAGATTCCTTGTGAGCGAAGAGTGCATGCTTTTCCCGCGCGGCCTGCTTCATGTCCGCCGGAAACTCCCTCGGGTCCTGGACGCTGAGGGCGCTGACAATGATCAACAGCTCCTGCAGGCAGCGTCGCGCATCGGCTTCGATCAGCATGCTGCCAAGCCTGGGGTCCACTGGCAGCGCAGCCAGCAGCCTGCCGGCATGGGTGATCTGTCGCTGGTCATCCAACGCCCCGAGCTCTTGCAGCAGCTTCAGCCCGTCGTTGATGGCGCGTCGGTCTGGCTTGTCGAGAAACGGAAATTCGTCGATATCGCCCAGGCCCAGGGCCAGCATCTGCAGAATCACCGCGCTCAGATTCGTGCGCTGGATTTCCGGTTCGGTGAACGGTGGCCTCGCGACAAAGTCCTCCGCTGAATACAGGCGAAAGCACACCCCTGGGCCCACGCGCCCGCAACGCCCTGCCCGCTGATTGGCACTGGCCTGGGAAACGGGTTCGATCGGCAGACGCTGCACCTTGCTCTGCACGCTGTAACGACTGATGCGTGCCAGACCGGAATCGATGACATAGGCGATCCCCGGCACCGTGAGGGACGTCTCTGCCACATTGGTGGCCAGCACGACCTTGCGCCCTTTCATGGGCAGGAAAATCTTCTGCTGCTCGGCAGGCGTCAGTCGGGCGTAAAGCGGCAGTATCTCGGTATGGCGCAACTGCGCCTTGCGCAGGGCCAGCGCCACATCGCGAATCTCGCGTTCGCCACTGAGGAACACCAGCACGTCACGCAAGCTGGGGGGCGTACCGCCCTCGATGTGCTCGATTTCGCGCAGCGCGTCAATGATCGCTTGCGCCAGGACATCCTCGCCCTGCTCTTCTGCCTCTGCGACCGGACGATACAGAATCTCCACCGGATAGGTGCGACCGGCCACCGACACGACAGGCGCATTGCGAAAGTGTGCCGAGAATTTTTCCACATCGATCGTGGCGGAGGTAATGATGAGCTTGAGATCGGGGCGCTTGAGCAGCAGCTGTGACAGGCAGCCGAGCAGGAAATCGATGTTCAGGCTGCGCTCGTGCGCCTCATCGACGATCAGGACTTCGTAGCGAGTGAGGTAGGGATCGTGCTGAATTTCCTGCAGCAGTATCCCATCAGTCATGAGCTTGACCAGCGTGTCGGCGCTGGTGTTGTCCGCGAAACGCACCTGGTAGCCGACAACGCCGCCAAGCGGAACGGCAAGTTCTTCCGCGATACGCGTGGCGACGGCGCGGGCCGCCAGACGCCGAGGCTGCGTGTGGCCGATCATGCCACGCACGCCCAGCCCCAGTTCCAGACAGATCTTGGGCAGCTGGGTGGTCTTGCCAGAGCCGGTATCGCCAGCGACGACGACCACCTGATGCTCGCGAATGGCTGCGGCAATATCGGCACGCCGTTCCGAGACAGGGAGATTTTCTGGGTAGCTTATTGACGGGACCAAGCGTGTACGCGCCTGCGTCAACCCCTGCGAGGCCGTGATGCCTTCCCGCAGCTTCTGCTCGAGCGCGGCGTACTGCTGCGCTTCAGGTCGGGTGCGTCGAAGTTGTCGCAGCAGCGTGGACAAACGATGTCTGTCTCGGGTGGCACAGGTCTGCAGCTGAGATTCCATGGTGTCCTGCACGGGCGGGGTTTCCTGCTGTCGTGAACGGGAGTCGCGGGCGGGCACTGAGGCGCCTCAACGCCCGCCCGCCACCTTGCGATGCGCCAGCTCTTGCTCGCGCAGTTCGCGTCGCAGGATCTTGCCCACGTTCGACTTTGGCAGATCCTTCACGAACACGATCTCGCGAGGAACCTTGTAGGCGGTCAGATTTTCCCGGCAGTAGGCCTCCATCGCTTCGGCATTCAGCGCAGGGTCACGCGCCACGACGAACAGTTTGACGGCTTCGCCCGTGCGATCGCTCGGCACACCGATGACGGCGCACTCGAACACGCCAGGGTGGGCATTGACCACTTCCTCCACCTCGCTCGGGAATACATTGAAACCGGACACAATCACCATGTCCTTCTTGCGATCGACGATGCGAACGTAACCGTCAGCGTCGATGGTGGCGTAATCGCCGGTCTTGAACCAGCCTTCCGGCGTTATCGCCTCGGCCGTCGCCTGCGGATTCTGCCAATAGCCTTTCATCACCTGCGGGCCGCGCACCCAGAGCTCGCCCTTGTCGCCGACGCCTCCCACCCTGCCGGCGTCATCCACCACCTGCAACTGCGTATCGGGCACTGCGGGACCCACGGTGCCGAGCTTGACCTTGCCAGGACGATTGACCGTCACAACAGGCGAGCATTCTGTCAGACCGTAGCCCTCGAACACCTCGCATCCCGTGATGCGGGTCCATTCGTTGGCGACATTCACGGTCAGCGCCATGCCCCCTGCTCCGGCGAAGCGCATGTCGCTGAAATCCACCTTGCCGATGTCCTTGTGACGACACAGGGCGAGGTACAGGGTGTTGATGCCCACAAAGCCATTGGCTCTCACCTTGCGCATGAGGGCGATCAGGCCGTCGATGTCGCGGGGATTGGGGACCAGCACCGTGTGATTGCCTGCAACGATCATGGTCAGGCAATGAAACATGAAGGCATAGGTGTGATACAGCGGCAGCGGCCCGATGATGGTATCCGCCCCATCCTTGATCACCACCTTGCTGACTGCACGCAACTGCATCATGTTGGCCAGCAGATTCGCATGGGTGAGCATCGCTCCCTTGGCCACGCCGGTGGTGCCGCCGGTGTACAGGATGATGGCCGTGTCGGTGCCCGAATCCCGGGACGCAACGGGTGCATTCGTGTGACCAGTAGACACGACTGCGCGCCACGCAATCGCACGGGGCAGTCGGTAGGCAGGCACGAGCTTCTTCACATAGCGCACGCCCAGGTTGATCGCCAGTCTGCGCAGACCGGGCAGCATGTCACCCAGCTCCGTGACGATGACCAGCTGGATGTCGGTCTCAGGCAGCACATGCTCCAGCTTGTCGCAGAAATTCGCGAGGATGACGATGGCCTTGACCCCGGAATCCTTGAATTGATGCGCCATCTCGCGCGCGGTGTAGAGCGGATTCGTGTTGACCAGCACCAGACCGGCCTTCATCGCGCCGAGTGCCGCGACGGGGAACTGCAGGATATTGGGCAACTGCAGTGCAATCCTGTCACCAGGCTGAAGCTGCGGCTGGGCCAGCAGGAACTGGCAGAAGGCGTCGCTGTGGCGCTGCAGCTCTTCGAAGCTCAGCGTGTGTCCCAGCGCCGTGAACGCCGGGCGACTGCCGTAAGTCTGGAAGGCGTGTTCGTAAACCTGGGGCACGCGCGTGAAACGTCTCGGGTCAAGATCACCGGTCAATTCACTGGGCTGCACGTCTGACATGGTCTTGCTCTCCGTTACGTCTGAAGCTTGCAATCGATTCAACCCCGAATGAGTCGCCTGATGATCCGCAGGAACAGGGCGATGGCCACCGCTCCCGTTATCGACATGCTGAGCGGCACCAGGGCGCGCACGAATGCCGTGCCACCTTCCGTCACCATGTCGAGCAGGACCACCATCAATGCTGGCGCCAGCAGATTGCTGTCCGGACTGACATACCAGGGCGTGAACATCACCGCCAGCAGGATGGCACGCAGGGAATGGGCCAGCGGCTTGAAGCGGATCAGGCCGGTGAACCGATGGAAGATCGTGTAACACACGATTCCGCAGGCGATGTAGATGGCCCAGCCAATGATGTAGTCGTAGATGTCTAGCATGCCGCGCTCACCCAGCGAATGATGTGTTCCTGAAGTCCGTCCTCATGCACATACTCCTCGGAAACCACCTTGCCTGTCACGCTGATCTGCTGCGCCCGCATGGCGTCGCGATTGCCCGTCAGCAGAGGGTGCCACGCGGGCAGCGGCTTGCCTTCCAAGCGCAGACGGTAAGCGCAGGTGTCGGGAATCCAGTGCAATTGCGGCAGATTCTCCATCGTCAGCACCAGGCAGTCCGGCACCAGCTTCTGGCGTCGGCTGTAGGCCTGACAGCGGCACTTGTTCTGATCCAGGTAACGGCACACAACACGCGTGTAATGCACCTGCTCCGTCGTCGTGTCGATGAGTTTCTTGAGACAGCAGCGGCCGCAACCATCGCACAGGGCTTCCCACTGCGCTCTGTCGAGTTGCTCCAGGGGCAACTCCCAGAATCGTTCAGTCATGCGGCTTCTCCTTCAGCTGCACGATCGCGGCGAACGCCTCGCCCAGCAGTTCGTGCCGCCAGCCCTGCATCAGCTGGGGCCACACCAGATGGCCTGCCGCCGTGGACGCAAGAAGCAGCTCCTGCAATTGCTTCTTGCGGGCAAGAACTTCTGACGCGATGCCCAGTGAAGCGGCGATTTCAGCCACTTTTTCCTGCAACCTTTTCAATAGGGTGCGCTGCGCAGTGGTCAGCGGCTGATCCAGCAACTGCGCAGTGGGAAGCTCGCCAATGTGGGGGGCTGCAATGAGTTGCAGTACATCCTGGGCAAAGCGTTGTTGCAATTGGCGTGGCAATTCCGGAATTTTCTGCAGTTCTGACAGCGAGGCAGGCCGCCGCTCCGCCAGCGCGATCAAGTCAGCGTCACGCGCGATCCAGCTGCGCGGTTTGTTCTTGCTGCGAGCCACGCGCTCCCGCCAGGCGCAAAGTCGCTGCAGTGTCGCCAGTTGCTGGGGACCCAGACGCCAGGACATGCCAAGCCCCAGGTAATACTGATTCCATTCCTCGACGCCACTCTCGACAGAGGCATTCTGCACCATCTGCTCGAACTCCTGCCGCGCCCACTCCGTGCGACCAGTCGAGGCAAGGCGTTCCTGCAGGTAGGCCGTCATCTGCGGCATGCACGCCACGTCGAGCGCGGCGTAGGCGAGCTGCTCGGCACTGAGAGGTCGCTGCAGCCAGTCCGAGCGCGTCTGATCCTTGCTGACTTCGAGTCCCAGTACCTCTTTCACCAGGTTCTGGTAACTGATGCTGAAGCCGAAGCCCAGAAACGCAGCAGCCCGTTGAGTGTCGAACAACGGAGTCGGCACTATGCCGAAAAACTCCTTGAACACCACAAGATCCTCGGAGCACGAGTGCAGAGACTTGAGTACGTTCGGCGCCACGAGAACGGACTGCAGAGGGGCCCACTGTGTGATGCTCAGAGGGTCGAGCAGATAATTGGTGTGTCCATCGCAGACTTGTATGAGTCCGAGACGTGGGTGGAAAGTATCGACACGAATGAACTCGGTATCGAGGGCAAGAATGGGCACCGCGCGCCAATGTTCGCACAAGTGCGCCAGCGTCTCGTTGTCTGTCACCAGCGTGTGGTCTGTGAGGGCTTTGAGTGAAACAGTCATGGTGCGTGCACTATCTGTCGGCCCTTGAAGGCGTGATTCAACGTGCTGCCATCGACAAACTCCAGCTCGCCGCCGACGGGCACCCCATGGGCGATGCGACTGATGACAGGAGCGAACCCCTTGATCTGTTCCGCGATGTAATAGGCCGTCGCCTCGCCTTCCACGGTGGGATTGCAGGCCAGGATGACTTCACTGATCCCGCCTTCCGCGAGACGTGTCAGCAATTCGGGAATGCCCAGCTGATCAGGCCCGATGCCATCAATCGGAGACAGGTGTCCCATGAGAACGAAATACACCCCCCTGTATCCGCCCATCTGTTCGATGGCGTGTACATCCGAGGGTGACTCCACAATGCACATCAGTGCCTGGTTGCGTGCGGGACTGGCACAGATGAAACACTCGGTCTCCTCGGTGAGGGTGCGGCAGCGACTGCAGTGCCCCACTCGGCTCAAAGCCTCCTCCAGGACAACACTCAGATGACGCCCCCCTGCCCGGTTTCGCTCCAGCAGGTAATACGCCATGCGCTGGGCAGACTTGGGACCGACCCCGGGAAGGCAGCGGAAGGCGTCGACCAGTTTTTCAATCAGCGGGCTGGAAAGCATCAGCGCAAACTCACGGCCAGGTATCAGAAAGGAAACTTGAAGCCATCCGGCAACTTGAGCCCGGATGCCATGCCAGCCAGAGAAGCCTGATTGCGCTCGGCGAGCTTCTTGACGGCGTCGTTGAACGCCGCGGCGATCAGGTCTTCGATGATGTCCTTGTCCTCACTCAGCAGGTCGGCATCGAGCTCCACCTTCTGCACATCGTGGTGCCCGTTCATGTGAACTCGCACCAGACCAGCACCGGATTCGCCCACCAGCACGAGGCGTGCGGCTTCCTTCTGCGCCGCCTGCATCTGTTCCTGCATCTGTCGCGCCTGTTTCAGGATCTCATTGAAATCGGTCATCTCATTTCTCGCTCATGAAGTGAATGGAGTCAGGCACCACCGACGCGGAAAAGCGCTTGATGATGTCGACGACATTCGGATCATTGTGAAAATCAGTCAGAGCCTTCTGTCGACTCTCCTCGAGCAGTCTTTGTCGCCGCTGCGCTGGAGACTCGTGCAGCAATTCGCCCACACGCAGCCGCACCTGCCAGTGCGCACCAAGTTCGGCCTGCAGGCTCTCGATGATGCGCCGACGATGATCGTCGTTCAGCAGCGCACTCTGATGCACATCGAGGATGAGGTCCAGCTGCGGTTCCATCATGTTCTCGACACACGAATTGGCCAGCAGGTTGCGACTGATGCCGCTCAGCCTTGTACGTTCGAACAGCTGATGCCAGTTCTCAGCGCTCAGCGTCTCATGAGTGGCGGCCTGTGTTTGCTCTGGTTCTGGTTCTGGTTCTGGTTCTGGCGCTTGCGTCGGTTCTGCCTGCACTGGCCTCGCAGGCGCTTCAGCAGGCGTGGGAAGCCCAGGCACGATCACATTCGCGGCGGTGGGCTCAGTCTTTTTTTTTTCCGCGGAAATGGCGTCATCTTCCAGAACGGACTGTGATGCTGGAGCCTCGATCATGGAAGCTGGATGATCCTGCGGATGATCCAGCGCTGCGGGTTTGAATGCCAGCATTCGCATGAGCAGCATCTCGAAAGCCATGCGTGGGTCTGGTGCCAACGCCAGGTCACGCCGTCCATTGAGAGCGATCTGGTAGTGCAGCTGGATCTCCTCTGCGGTCGACTTTCTGGCGATGTCCAGAATCTGTTCGCGGTCGCCCAGACTGTTGTCGATGCCACCTGGCACCATCTGCGCAATGGCAATGCGATGCAGCAGCCCCAGGAGATTGTCCAGGAGTGCGGAAAAATCGCTGGAATGATCGGCAGCAATACTGGCGATATCGAGCATCTCGGCAGCATTGCCCACCTGCAGTGCGGTCATGATCCGCAGCAGCAGTGTCTGGTCAGGTGTGCCAAGCAAGGCACTGACATCGGCCTCGTTGATGTTGCCAGCGCAAAACGAGATGCTCTGATCCAGAAGCGTGAGGGCATCACGCATACTGCCCTGCGCTGCACGCGCAATCTGCCACAAGGCGGCGTCGGTATACGGAATCTGCTCTGCCAGCAGCACGGATTGCAGATACTCCACAATCTTCTGCGGGCTCAGATTCTTGAGACTGAATTGCAGACATCGCGAGAGGATCGTGATCGGCAGCTTGTGCGGATCGGTGGTGGCCAGCAGGAAGATCACATGGGGCGGAGGCTCTTCCAGCGTCTTGAGCAAGGCATTGAAGCTGTGCATTGACAGCATGTGCACTTCGTCGATCAGATAGACCTTGTATCGGCCCCGCGAGGGGGCGTACTGAACGTTGTCCAGCAGCTCGCGGGTATCCTCGACCTTCGTTCGCGACGCCGCATCCACTTCGATCAGGTCGATGAAGCGGCCTTCTGCAATCTCTCTGCACGAATCACACTTGCCACAGGGTTGGGAGCCAACGCCCACCTCGCAATTGAGGCATTTCGCGAAGATGCGCGCGATGGTGGTCTTGCCGACACCTCGTGTGCCAGTGAACAGATACGCATGATGCAGACGCTTGTTGTCCAGCGCGTGAACGAGAGTCTGGAGCACATGCTCCTGCCCTGCCATGTCCTGGAAGGTCTTGGGACGCCACTTGCGCGCTAGAACCTGATAAGTCATCGTCGTCCGGTTGGCCGTACTGGCGTGATTGACCAAAGTGTCCGTCGTGCGACGGGCATGTGGCACTCAGTATTACAAGTGGCGTGAAGGGACCAGGTGCCGGATTTGGAGGTACCTCCTGCCAGCCACACCACGGCACATGAGTCAGCCGTTACCGTTGCTCCCTTCCGGGCCTGGCGGGGTTCACGGCTTATCATTGCGAGGGGACCGGCAAGAGATACCATTGAGCGTGATTGCCTCTGTCTCCGGCATCACAGCGCCGCATTATGGTGAAACAGGTCTCTTTAATCAAGCTGGGGAGCAGTGGGATCGCGATTTGCGGAACAACGAAGCAATCAAGCGCGGACTGCACTGTGGCAGTGAATTGAAAAACTCAAGCGCAATGGCGGTGAGAGAGGGATTCGAACCCTCGATACGCTATTAACGTATACACACTTTCCAGGCGTGCTCCTTCAACCACTCGGACACCTCACCTTGGGCTTGCGATACTTCGACACAACTCCATGTTCGAAGGCGCGACAATGTATATCAGCAACGGCGATATTACAAGCCAGCGACTACTGACGAATGAGGCGAACGGCAGGAAACTCCATTTCGACGGGATGTGAACTGCGCACTGGATTGATCTCCAGCCCTCCTCGTCGCAGAAAATTGATGGCAACACTCAAACGCTCCGGTTTCATCGCATGCATGAGATCGACATAGATCTGTTCGACGCAGTCTTCGTGAAAGCCGTTGTGATGGCGATAGGACACGAGATAGCGCAGAAGACTCCCATGGTCGATGGCATTGCCGGTGTATTGAATGACAGCCGTCCCCCAGTCTGGCTGTGAGGTCACAGGACAGTTGGAGCGAAACAGATTGGTGTAGAGCGTTTCCGACCTCACCCCTCCCGCCGCAACGCGCAGCAGACTGGCGTCGGGCTGATACACATTGATATCCAGGGATAACTCGTCAAGCGACACCCCTTCGGGCTGAACGCAATGCAATTGCGAAAACTCGTGCGGCAAATAGAGCTGCACCAGGCAGCGGGCCTGAATGATACCGGCAAGATCATCGGCGATGAGCTGCTGAACCGCATCACGATTCTCGAAGCAGCGCTGGTTGAGCGAGTTGAGATACAGCTTGAAGGATTTCGACTCCACCATGCAGGGCGAATCAGCAGGTACCAGAATCTCCGCTGCCGCGACAACAGGTTTGCCACGCAAATCCAGCCACGAGATCTCGTAGGCGCGCCACAAATCATAGCCACGAAACGGCAGTTCGGAACTCGTCGCCTCGAAGCGTTGTCGATTCTCGGCGCGTGAAATCGGAAACAGAAGTGCCGGATCGTAAGACGACGGATACTCGGTGTTGCGCCCCAGTGGATTCTGCGAAGTGGTCATCAGTGCCGCAGCCCCGTTCCGCGACGCAGCAGAATGAGACATGCCGCCCCCAGGACGAACACGAACACCACAAGCATCAACAGCGACGTGTAGATGTTGGCATCCGAGGCGCCAAGAATACCGTAGCGGAATGTATTGACCATGTAGAACAGCGGATTGATGGCCGACACCATCCGCCCGAACTCAGGCAGCAGGTCGACCGAGTAGAACACACCCCCAAGGTAGATCAGCGGAGTCAGCACGAAGGTCGGGATGATGGAGATGTCATCGAAGCTATTGGCAAACAGAGCGTTCAAGAACCCGGCGAGCGAGAACACCACTGCCGTCATCAGCACGACGAAGAGGGTGATACCCCAGTGATGAATGTTCAGGTCAGTGAAGACGAAGGACATCAACACCACGATGACACCGACGGCGAGTCCCCGCACGACACCGCCGGCCACAAAGCCCGCCAGGATGATGTAGTTGGGCACAGGCGACACGAGAAGCTCCTCGATGCTGCGCTGAAACTTCTGACTGAAGAAGGAGGACACCACATTCGCATAGGCATTCTGGATCACCGCCATCATGATGAGTCCGGGGACGATGAAGTCCATGTACGAAAACCCACTCATGCTGCCGATGCGGTTGCCGATCAGATTGCCGAAAATCAGGAAATACAAGCCTATGGTGATCGCTGGTGGAACAAGGGTCTGCACCCAGATGCGCATGAAGCGGCGCACTTCCTTGATGAGGATGGTTTCGAACGCGATGTACTTGTGACTGTTCAGCATGATCGATTCACACCGTGGAGTTCTTGAGGCGAGAAAGAAACAGCTGCTCCAGCCTGTTCGACTTGTTGCGCATGCCCTTCACGTGAATGTCTGCCTGATTCAGCAAGGCAAAGACTTCGTTGACATCGTGGTCGCGTCCCAGATCCACTTCCAGCGTATGGGAGTCAACAAAACGGAAACCAGGCAGTGCATGCCTTGCGAAGTCTTCGCTGCTCATCTCATGGCGCAGGTCGCACACCAGCGTCTGCGAATCAAGCTTGTTCAACAGGGACTTCATGCTGCAGTTCTCGATGATGCGTCCTTGGTCGATGATCGCAATATTGCGACACAGATGTTCGGCTTCTTCGAGATAATGTGTTGTCAGGATGATGGTCGTGCCATTGTTGTTGATTTCCTGCAGGAAGTCCCACATCGAACGGCGCAGCTCAATGTCCACGCCTGCCGTCGGCTCATCGAGAATCAGTAGTCGAGGCTCATGGACCAGCGCACGTGCGATCATCAGACGTCGCTTCATTCCTCCGGAAAGAGTGCGCGAGCGTACATCCCGTTTATCCCAGAGGCCCAGTTTGCGCAGGTACTTTTCGGTACGCTCGCGCGCCAGTGCACGCGGCAGACCGTAGTAACCGGCCTGCGTCATGACGATGTCCGCGACTTTCTCGAAGGGATTGAAATTGACTTCCTGAGGGACGACACCGAAATCCAGCTTCGTCTCGTACACGTGGGTCGCCACGTCTCGACCGTACACAGCCACGTTGCCCCCTGTCGGGCGCACCAGTGTGGAAATGATGCCGATAATAGTGGACTTGCCCGCCCCGTTGGGCCCGAGCAACGCGAAGAAATCACGCTCCTGCACCTCCAGGTCGACGCCACGCAATGCCTGGTGTCCATTGGCGTAAGTCTTCTGCAGGTTGCTGATTGAAATGGCACTGCTCATCAGGACGTCCCGTTGCCAGGAGGCTGGCTCTGTGAAACCGGCCGCAAGAATATCAAATCGGACAGGCATCAACCACGTGTGATGAAGCCAAAAAAAAAGCCTGACCGATGGTCAGGCTTTTTCAGAGTTTGGCGTCCCCTGGGGGTTTCGAACCCCCGTTGCCGGGATGAAAACCCGGTGTCCTAGGCCTCTAGACGAAGGGGACTGGAGTCAAACTTCCTTCTGTGTCTTCTCACAGGAGGCGGCGCATTCTAGAAAGCCATGCTTGATGCGTCAAGCACTAAATCCAAAAATTTTTCACGTCGTGACGTCGCCTCACATCAATGGGTGTCAGTGTCCCCTTTTAACGTGAGTTCAAGGCGAGTGCCGACGGCTCGACCGCTGGCATCGACCACCTGCCGTCAAGATTGCTATCATCACCGCATCACCGGGCTGAGTGGCACTGCATGAAACCGCACACGATCTTCAATGAGGAATACATTCAATGTTGATGTTCCTTGGCGTGGTCGCGGCCGCAGTGCTGCTGATTGCCTTGATCGTGATGTTGAACAGGCTTCAGTACAAGCAAAAGCTTGACGCTGTCGACCGCACGATGCCCCTGCCTCCGCTGGATCCGCAGGACAAGCAGCGAGTCCTGGCGATTGCGGATGTTGCCGAGGTCGAGCTTGCCGCAGGCGCCCACGACCGCAGCGCTCAGGAACAATGGCTGGAGCGGATACTTGCAGCAGCGCCTGATTCGGCGCAGGACTGGCAGGCCAGAGCACGGCAGCACGCGGCAGCGTTGGACTTCCGCAAGGCCCTCGCGTATTGCGCCCTCGCCTTCCCACAAATCGGAGCGTTTCGTCAGGCCGCGCAGGTACTGCGACTGCAGATTCGCGAATACCAGAAGCACGACGTGCCCCTGGAGCCCGCTCTGGCGGATCTTTATCGGATCGCGGCCTGGGCCGACCTGCTGTATGGTCGTCTGCCGGCCTATGCGCCGCTGACCCACGCACAGATCAAGAAGTTTGATCTGCGTGCCTGGCAACACTTTGCATTCGATTACTCAACCCTTGGCTGCAACCAACTCGGCCTTCTCACCGTTGCGGACAGAAAACTGATCATCGCAGCTTGGGGCAACCCCATTCAGCACGTCCATGCACGGGAACGACATGACAAGGACTTGCAGTCGATGCTCGACAACGCAAGCGGTTCAACAGGAGCCCCATGAGCACTCTCACAGACATTCAGGCCGGCATCATGCTGAGCCTGCAAGCCAACATGAACAGCAAGGTGGACGCCCACTGGATCGAAAAGCGATTCCCCTATTTGCGGGCTGTCGTGGTCGAGGCAGCCGAGGCCATCGAACATCACGGCTGGAAATGGTGGAAAAAGCAGGATCGAGATCTTCCCCAATTGCAGATGGAAGTGATCGACATCTGGCACTTCCTGCTCTCGGAGATCCTGCTGCGCCACGCAGGGGCCCACGAGCAGGCCAGGACGCAACTGCGCGCCGCCAATGTGACACCTTCAGGCGGGCACGTGGTGCACTTCGATGGCCACACGCTGGAACCGGAGAGCATGAGTCTGTTGAGCAAGCTGGAATTGCTGATCGGGCTGTCCTGCTCCGGACGCATCGATCTGCTGCTGTTCCGTTCGATCATGGTGGATTGCGGATTGAGCTGGGAGACGCTCTACAAGCAGTATGTCAGCAAGAATGTGCTGAACATGTTCCGGCAGGAGCATGGCTACAAGGAAGGTCATTACCAGAAACTCTGGCAAGGGCGCGAGGACAACGAGCACCTCGTGGAGCTGATGGACTCATTGGACACCTCCGATGCGGCCTACCCGGAACTGCTCTACCGCGGGCTATCCCGTCGTTATCCTGGAAGCCCTACTTGAAATAGGCATTCTCGCGCTTGGAGTGATCGGTGATATCACGCACTTCCGTGAGTTGAGGAATCTGTTCCAGCAGGGTTTTCTCGACACCCTCCTTCAGCGTCAGGTCGACCATGCCGCAGCCCTGACAGCCCCCGCCGAACTTCAGCACGGCCACGGTCCCGTCATAGATTTCTTCAAGCGTGACGACCCCGCCGTGTGCCGCCAGTGAGGGATTGATCTCGTTGTAGAGCACGTAATTGACACGATCCTCGATGGGACTGTCGTCCTGAATCTGCGGCAGGCGCGAGTTCGGCGCCTTGATGGTCAGCTGGCCGCCCATCGCATCCTTGGCATAATCAACCACAGCGTCCTTCAGATAGGGAATGCTGCGCTGCTCGATGTAGGCATTGAAATCCGTGTAGCTGCGCAATTCATCCGATTCCTGATGCTCACCGGGGCGGCAGAAGGAAATGCAGGTCTCCGCCTTGGGTGTCCCGGCATCGAGTATGAAAACGCGGACACCAATGCCCTCGCAATCCTGCTTCTTCAACAACTCGGCGAGATAGGTCTGCGCGGACTCTGTAATCGTGATCATGAGAGAACCTGTGGCGGGTCAGTAAAATTGGGCGGGAGTTTACGCCATGTTGACAGCAATGGAAATAGCCGACTAAATCACTTGGTTATTAGTCAGAACCGCCCTGCTCCCGCCAGACTTTACCCTGTCCGTGGGTGCGAGTTCTGGTAAACTGCGCGCCTTTTCTGCAGCCACAGCCTGATCGCCAGACGCCCAGGTGATCATCAAGCGAGAGTACAACCATGGAACACCAGCCTTCCGAACAACGCCTGCACCATGTCCTCAAGAACCGCATTCTGGTGCTTGATGGTGCCATGGGTACCATGATCCAGGCGTACAAGCTCACGGAAGCGGATTTTCGTGGCGAGCGCTTTGTCGACTGCGCGCAGCACCTGGCGGGCAACAATGATCTGCTCACACTGACGCGGCCTGATGTGATCGGCCAGATTCACCGCGAGTATCTTCTGGCGGGCGCTGACATCATTGAAACCAACACCTTCAATTCCACGGCCATTTCCCAGGCGGATTACCAGCTGCAGCATCTGGCCTACGAACTCAATTTCGAAGGCGCCCGCCTGGCGCGTCGCATCTGCGACGAAGTCGAAGCCACCACACCAGACAAACCGCGCTTTGTGGCAGGCGTCATCGGTCCGACCAGTCGCACGGCGTCCATCTCGCCGGATGTGAATGATCCCGCCTTCCGCAATGTCACGTTCGAGGAACTGGTGGAGAACTACCTCGTCAGCGCGGAAGCGCTCGACAAGGGAGGCGCCGACATCCTGCTGGTGGAAACCATCTTCGATACGCTGAATGCGAAAGCGGCCATCTTCGCCATCCAGGAATACTTCAAGCGCTGTGGGCGCCGGCTGCCCATCATGATCTCGGGCACCATCACCGACGCCAGCGGACGCACGCTGTCAGGCCAGACTGTCGAAGCCTTCTGGAATTCCGTGGCCCACGCCAAGCCGCTTTCGATTGGTTTCAACTGCGCCCTGGGCGCTGCGCAGCTGCGTCCGCACATCGAGGAGATCTCGCGACTGGCGGACACACATGTCTCTGCGCACCCCAATGCGGGATTACCGAATGCCTTCGGGGAATACGATCAGAGTGCGAAAGAGATGGCCGACATCATCGAGGAATTCGCCAGCAGCGGCTTCCTCAACATCGTCGGTGGCTGCTGTGGCACCACGCCACTGCACATCAAGGCGGTGGCCGAGGCGGTGGCCCGTCACAAACCGCGCGTCATTCCCGAGATTGCCCCGGCGTGTCGACTCAGCGGCCTCGAAGCCTTCAACATTCATCCTGATTCGCTTTTCGTGAATGTGGGCGAACGCACCAACATCACGGGCTCGAAGCGCTTTGCCCGCCTGATTCGCGAAGGCGATTTCACCACGGCGCTCGAGATTGCCCTGCAACAGGTGGAAGCCGGCGCCCAGATCATCGACATCAACATGGACGAAGGCATGCTGGATTCCAACGCCGCCATGTCGCGTTTCCTGCGCCTGATTGCCTCGGAGCCCGACATCAGTCGCGTGCCGGTCATGATCGACTCCTCTAAGTGGGAGATCCTGGAGACCGGCCTGCGCTGCATCCAAGGCAAGGGCATCGTCAACTCCATCAGCCTGAAGGAAGGCGAAGAGGACTTCATTGCCAAGGCCCGCCTGTGCATGCAATACGGCGCGGCCGTGGTGGTGATGGCTTTCGACGAGAAAGGCCAGGCGGACACGTTCGCGCGCAAGTGCGAGATCTGCCGCCGCAGCTATGAGGTTCTCGTGAACGTGGTGGGCTTCCCGCCGCAGGACATCATTTTCGATCCGAACATCTTCGCGGTCGCCACCGGCATCGAGGAACACAACAACTACGCGGTGGATTTCATCCAGAGCTGCGCTTTCATCAAGCGCGAGCTGCCCCACGCCCTGATCTCCGGTGGCGTGAGCAATGTCTCGTTCTCTTTCCGCGGCAATGAACCCGTGCGCGAAGCCATTCACTCGGTCTTCCTCTATCACGCCATCAAGGCGGGACTGACCATGGGGATCGTCAACGCAGGACAGCTCGCGGTGTATGACGAGATTCCGGCGCAACTCAAGGAACGCGTCGAGGACATCATCCTCAATCGCCGTCCCGACGGCACCGATCGCCTGATGGAAATCGCCGGCCAGTACAGCGGGGAATCGAGTCTCGAGAATCACGAGGACGTGCAGTGGCGCGAGCAGCCTGTTGCCGCCCGAATTGCCCATGCACTGGTCAAGGGCATCACCCGCTACATCGAGCAGGATACCGAAGAGGCAAGGCGTGGCTTCGCGGAACCCATCCAGGTCATCGAAGGCCCGCTGATGGATGGCATGGACATCGTCGGGGACTTGTTCGGCAGCGGCAAGATGTTCCTGCCGCAGGTCGTCAAGAGCGCCCGGGTGATGAAACAGGCGGTGGCGTATCTGCTGCCGTTCATCGAAGAAAGCAAGAAGGGCCAGGTGGTCAAGGCCAAGGGCAAGATCCTGCTGGCCACGGTCAAGGGCGATGTCCACGATATCGGCAAGAACATCGTGGGTGTCGTGCTGGGCTGCAACAACTACGACATCGTGGACCTGGGCGTCATGGTGCCTTGCGAACGCATCCTGCAGACCGCCATCGACGAGAAGGTCGACATCATCGGGCTCAGCGGTCTGATCACCCCATCCCTTGACGAGATGGTGCATGTGGCCAAGGAGATGCAGCGACTGGGCTTCACCATCCCGCTGATCATTGGCGGCGCCACAACGTCGAAGGCCCACACGGCGGTGAAGATCGAGCAGAACTACACCAATAATGCCACCGTGTATGTGCCGGATGCGTCACGCAGTGTCACCGTGGTGAGCAGCCTGCTGAGCGAGGAAGGCGCAGCGCAATTCAAGCGCCAGATCCATGCGGAATATGACGTGATCCGCGAGCGCAATGCGAACCGCGACCAGCGCAAGACCCTGATCAGCTTCGAGGCAGCGACGCAGAATGCCTTGCAGATCGACTGGACAGAGCATCGCCCTGTTGCCCCCGCTTTCCTGGGCACTCGGGTGTTCGACGACTATCCGCTGGCCGAACTGGTGCCTTACATCGACTGGACGCCCTTCTTCATCACCTGGAGCCTGGCTGGCAAGTACCCTGCCATTCTCGAGGATGAGATTGTCGGCGAGGCGGCCCGCGATCTGTTCCGTGACGCCCAGGCGATGCTAAAGCAAATCATCGACGGCCGCCTGCTCAAGGCCCAGGCGGTGATCGGCTTCTGGCCGGCAGCACAGCGTGACCAGAACGATGTCGTGCTGTTCACCGACGAGACGCGTCAGAAGGAACTCGCCGGCTTCCAGTTCCTGCGTCAGCAGGCGGGCAAGGCTGCTGGGATTCCGAATCTCTCTCTCGCCGATTTCGTGGCGCCGGAACAGCGCGGCATCCCGGATTACATCGGAGGCTTCGCTGTCACCACCGGCATTGGGGCCGATGAACTGGCCAGAGCCTACGAGCAGGACAACAATGACTACAACGCCCTGATGGTGAAGGCCTTGGCCGATCGCCTGGCGGAGGCCTTTGCCGAACGCATGCACGAACGTGTGCGTCAGGAATTCTGGCCCTACGCCGCCAATGAAGCGCTGAGTGCGGAAGAGCTGATCGATGAGAAATACCAGGGCATACGGCCTGCTCCCGGCTATCCGGCCTGCCCGGAACACTCGGACAAGGTCACGCTGTTCGATCTGCTTCAGGTGGAGGGCCGCATCGGCATGCATCTGACGGAAAGCTTTGCGATGACTCCGGCAGCCAGTGTCAGCGGCTTCTATTTTGCCAACCCGCAGGCACGCTATTTCTCCGTAGGAAAGATCGATGAGGATCAGGTGCAGTCTCTCGCCAGTCGCAAGGGCTTGAGCGTAGAGGTTGTGAGCCGGCTCTTGAGCCCCAATCTGGTATGACACAGGGCGAGATGTGCGCCCTCAGGAGTCGTGAAAATGAGTGAACAGGAATCGAAGGATCAAGACAACGGTGCGCCAGTGCAGAAACTGAGTTTCTGGAAAATGATGCTGAGCGTGATGCAGGCGAGTTTCGGAGTGCAGAACCGCAAGAACAAGGAGCGCGATTTTGCCAGTGGCAGCATCAAGGGCTTCGTGGTCGCGGCCCTGATCTTCACTTTTTTGTTTGTGCTGACCGTGGCAACGGTCGTGAATCTGGTGCTGAACTGACGAGAGGTAGGTCAAAGGCAATGCCCGCAGGAAGCGCCTGCAGGCATTGCCACTGACTCAAGACAATCAACGGCTGGCGAAGAATACTGCCATGGTCACGATGATCAGGACGAAAGAAAGCATGGCCATGGTATCGGCGCGGCTGTTGCCATCCAGTTCTTTTTCATCAATGACGTGGTGTTCGCTGGCGTCGTGGTGACTCATGACATGACCTTCCTGAAGTGGGTTCCTGGGAAAAAACACGACGGCATTCTAATGGCAAACGCTTCACAAGCAAGCAAAAATTTCTTCCCGAAAGGAATTTCAACGGGCAAGTGTCCTGAGTTTGCCGAGGTCGAAACTGGCACTTGAGCAGGGCATTCTTTACAATTGCCGGCCCTCGCCACCAGTGCCAGGGTTTCCCATACGATCACCCATGAACCTATAAAAGCTGCCGCATCATGTACAGATACGACAATTACGACCACCAAATGCTGGCCGACCGCATCGCACAGTTCCGCGATCAGACAGCGCGCTTTCTGCGTGGCGAGCTGGCTCCGGCAGAGTTCCTGCCGCTGCGGCTGCAGAACGGACTCTATGTGCAGCGCCTGGCGCCGATGCTGCGAATCGCCATTCCCTACGGCATGCTCTCAAGCACCCAGTTGCGCAAGCTCGCCTATATCGCTGATCACTACGACAAGGGCTACGGACACTTCACCACTCGCCAGAACATCCAGTTCAACTGGCCGGCGATCGCCGACGTCCCGGACATTCTGGCGCACCTGGCTGAAGTGGAAATGCATGCCATCCAGACCAGTGGCAACTGCATCCGCAACACCACCACCGACCAGTTCGCCGGCGCTGCCGCCAATGAAATCGAGGACAGCCGACCCTGGTGCGAGATCATCCGTCAGTGGTCCACCTTCCATCCGGAATTCGCGTTTCTGCCGCGCAAGTTCAAGATTGCCGTTTGCGGCACCCAGGACGATCAGGCCGCCACTCAGGTTCACGACATCGGACTGTTCATCGTCCGCAATGAGCAAGGCGAACTCGGCTTCCGTGTGCTTGCAGGTGGTGGGCTCGGACGCACACCGGTAATCGGCAAGGAGATTCGTGGCTTCCTGCCGTGGCAGCACCTGTTGAGTTACCTCGACGCCATTCTGCGTGTCTATAACCGCGAAGGCCGTCGCGACAACAAGTACAAGGCACGCATCAAGATTCTCGTGAAGGAAACGGGCATCGAGAAATTCCAGCAGAAGGTAGAGAAGGAATGGCTCGCCCTCAAGGACGGACCGCTCACGCTGACCGAAGCGGAATTCCAGCGCTGCAAGGCCTTCTTCAAGGACCCGGCCTACGAGACTCTGGATGCCTTCAGCCCGGAGCTCGAACACGCCTTGAATACCAATGTGTTGTTCGCGGCTTGGCACAACCAGAACGTGAACGCCCACAAGATGCCTGGCTACAGCATCGTCACGCTCTGCCTGAAAGCCACCGGCATCGCGCCGGGTGACATCACCAGCGAGCAGATGCGTTTCGTCGCCGATCTGGCTGATCGCTACAGTTTCGGCGAGCTGCGTGTGACGCACGAACAGAACCTCGTGCTCGCCGATGTCGCCCGCAAGGACCTGTACGACTTGTGGAAGGCCTTGAAGAGCCAGGACCTGCATGCGCCCAATCTGGGCCTGCTGACCGACATCGTCTGCTGCCCAGGCGGCGATTTCTGCTCGCTGGCCAATGCCAAGTCCATCCCCATCGCCGAGTCGATACAACGGCGCTTCGGTGACATGGAGCGACTGCGCAGGATCGGCAGGCTGAGCGTCAATATTTCGGGTTGCATGAACGCCTGCGGGCATCACCATGTGGGCAATATCGGCATTCTGGGAGTCGACAAGAAGGGAGAAGAGTATTACCAGGTTTCCCTGGGCGGCTCGGCCGAAAATGTCACCGCACTGGGCGACATCGTCGGCCCCTCTTTCGCGCAGGACGACATTCCCGATGTCATGGAAAAGCTGATTGGCGTGTTCGAACAGCGCCGCGAGAACGAGGAACGTTTCGTGGACACGTATCGTCGCATCGGCATGGAGCCATTCAAGGAGGCGCTGTATGGCAAGGCTGATTAAGGATCGTGCAATCGTCGACGACCAATGGGAACTGCTTCGCGAGCCGGTGGACGCGGAGGCGCTGCGTGCACTGAACGGCCGGAACGTGATACTGCCGCTGTCGAGCTGGCTGGAATTGCGCGAGACCCTGCCCGCTCATCAAGGGTTTGTCGGCGTCTGGCTGAAGAACATCGAACTGCCGGAAGCCATCGCCCCCTGGCTGGCGCAGATTCCGCTGATCGCTCTCGATTTCCCGGTGTTCACCGACGGCCGTGCCTATTCCTCGGCGCGTGAGTTGCGTCAGAACCTCGGGTATCAGGGAGAGCTGCGAGCGGTCGGCGACGTGCTCAGCGACCAGCTCTTCTACATGTCCCGCTGCGGCTTCAATGCCTTCGCCATGCGCGCCGACCAGAATCTGGAAGCGGCCATCCGCCGGTTCGACGACTTCAAGGACGCCTATCAGGCCAGTGTGCACAGTCCCGAGCCCTTGTTCCGACGCAGATCCTGCATCAACGGCTGAAAGCGAACTCAGGCGCAGACATCCAGGATGCGCCTGCCTTTCCCCCTCCCCTCCAGAATCGTTTCAAGTTCCGACTCCAATTCCCTGAATGAAATGACTTTTCCCATGATTTCAAGATGAGGGATGTGCCACTCCGCAGCCAGCTTGCGCCAGATCTCGCAGCGTTTCGCATGATCGATGCGGACTGAGTCCACGCCCAGCACGTTCACGCCGCGCAGGATGAAGGGATGGGTGGTGATGGGGAATTCGGCGGCACTGACGAGGCCGCAGCAGGCCACGCTGCCGCCATAATTCAGGCTGCGGATGATCGCACCCAGCAACTCGCCACCCGCTACATCAACGGCCCCGGCCCAGCGAGCTTGCAACAAGGGCCTGGCACCGCCAGGCATGACTTCCTGGCGGGAAATCACATGCCGTGCGCCAATGGCGTGCAGATAGTCCGTCTCCTGTGGCTTGCCCGTGCAGGCTGTCACGGCAAAGCCCAGCTTCCCAAGCAGGGCCACGGCGATACTGCCGACCCCACCTGTCGCCCCCGTCACCAGCACGTCGCCCTGCGCAGGCGTCAGCCCGTTGTGCAGCAGCTTGTCCACGCACAAGGCAGCGGTGAGACCCGCTGTGCCCAGTGCCATGCTCTGTTGCAGTGTCATTCCATCGGGAAGAGGCACCACCCAGTCTGCCGGAACCCGGATGTACTCGGCGAAGCCTCCAGCGGTATTCATGCCCAGGTCGTGACCGGTGACCATCACTGCGTCGCCTAGCTTGAAGCGGCCATCGGCGCAATGCACCACTCTGCCCGCCGCGTCGATGCCGGGGACGTGCGGGTAGGAGCGCGTGACGCCCCGGTTGCCGCTGGCGGACAGGGCGTCCTTGTAATTCAGGGAGGAGAAGGCCAGCCGGATCAGGACATCCCCTGAGGGGAGATCGGCAATGCGCTTCTGCACGACGCGACCCGCGAACACGGGTTTGGCGTCTACCACCCTCTCGGAAACCTCGAAAGCGCGAAACAGATGCTGATCCATGGCCATCGGAAGCACACCCCGGCGTCAGGAATAATAGGTGTTGTCTCGCGTGCGCTTGAGCCATGCCTGCACAGCGACATCGAGGCCCTTGTGGATGGCGGCACCAAGCTTGTCACTCAGGGAGCGGCGAATCTCGAATTGCACGGCATACACATCCGCATCCTCGCAAGCCTTGACGATACATTCATCGCTGGTCATCAACTCGTCGATCATGGATTTCTCAAGGGCTTGCACACCCACCCAGGTCTCGCCGGTGGCGATGGAGTCTATGTCGACAGCGGGCCGATGGTCCTTCACCCAGGCCTTGAACAAGCCGTGCATCTCCTCGACATCCTCCTTGACCTTGTCGCGTCCCTTCTGGGTGATTTCGCCAAAGGTGGTCAAGGTGGTCTTGAATTCCCCTGCACTGATGGTCTCGTAGTCCACATCGTGCTTGCGCAGCAGACGATTGAAGTTCGGCAGCTGCACCAGAACGCCGATGGACCCAAGAATCGCGAACGGCGCGGCCACGAGTCGATCGGCCAGGCAGGCCATCATGTAGCCACCGCTGGCGGCCACCTTGTCCACGCAGATGGTGAGTGGCACTTTCTGCGACTTGATGCGATCCAGCTGTGACGAGGCCAGGCCGTACGCATGCACCATGCCGCCGGGACTTTCCAGCCGCAGCAGCACTTCATCGCGAGGGGTGGCCAGCTCCAGAATGGCGGTGATCTCTTCACGCAAGGATTCGACATCGCTGGCTTCCATGTCGCCATTGAAATCGATCACATAAACCCGCTTGCGCTGATTGTTCTCCTGCTCACCCGTCTCTTGCGCGCCGCGCCTGGCCTGCTGGCGGCGCTCGCGCTCTTCCTGCTTGTGCCGCTTCTTCTCTTCCTTGAGCTCAAGCTTGTAGCTCGCCTTGTCATAGATGGCTTTCTTCATGGCATCGCGCATCTCATCCAGCTCTTCGTTGAGATGGGTGATGCTGATCTGGCCACGCCCTGCTCCCTTGCGCCCCCTGCTACCAGCAGACACGACGATGCCGAGAATGAAGACGAAGGCGACCACCAGGGTCACCAGCTTGGCCAGAAACAGCCCGTATTCGATGAAGTACTCCAAGAACCTGCTCCTTGCGTTGTTGCTATGTCATCAGACTTTCATGGCCTGCAAGAATAGCGCAATGAGTTGCCCCGCGACACTGAACGGCGGAGGCAGCGCAGACGGCAGCGAATCCGCTGCAAACCAACTCGCTTCCAGAATTTCCTCGCCATCCACGCGGATCTCACCTCCAGCGTAGTCCGCATGAAAGCCGAGCATCAACTGCGAGGGAAACGGCCAGGACTGGCTGCGGACGTAACGGATGTTGCTGATCTCGATGGCGGTTTCTTCCCGCACTTCGCGGCAGAGGGTCTGCTCCGGCGTCTCTCCCACTTCCATGAAACCTGCCAGACAACTGAAGGTCGCACTGCCCCGCCCGGCATGCCGCGCCAGCAGTATGTGTCGATCACGCCGAACCAGCACGATCACGCAGGGGCTGATTCGAGGGAACACACGGTGCTGGCACTGCGGGCATTGCAGGGCGCGCTCCACCGGATGGGGCATGAGCGGCCGACCACAGACCCCACAGAAGCGATGGCTTGAGAGCCAGTGCACAAGTTGCAGCGCCTTGCCCACATGGTCAACCACCATCGGCTGACAGCCTGACAGCAATTGCCGCGCAGCGCTGCGGCTGCAAACACATTCGGTCAGCCAGGCTTCCTGACATGGCAGCGCATAAACGGCGCTGCCGCGCGCGGTATCCACGGCAACCGTCATGAGGGTCGAGTCCAGCAATTGCTTAAGCAGTAGCGCAGGCCAATAGACCTGTCCGTTGTACAGGAGCACATCGGCGCCATCCACCAGCACAAGTTGTGCGGTGTCTGGCAATTCACTCAGGGGCAGGATCGCGGAGTGAGGCACCGCGGTCACGAGGCACCAGAACCGGCAGGTACTTGCAACCAGAGACACTTGTTCTTGCTGGCCTTGTTGATTCGCTCCAGGAAGCGAGCATGAGCCTGCGCCTCCTCGTCATCGGGAATGCTCACGGGAAGAACCCCGCGAGCGATGTTGAGCTTGCCGGATTCGACTTCACTCGCCTGCACCGCCACCTCTTCACTGACAAGCAGAAGGTTGGCCTGGCCGCCGGTCATCGCGAGATAGACGTCGGCAAGAATCTCGGCGTCCAGCAAGGCGCCATGCAGTTCGCGCTGCGAGTTGTCGACCTCGTAGCGCTTGCACAAGGCGTCCAGACTGTTGCGCTGACCGGGATGCTTCTTGCGCGCCATCAGCAGGGTGTCCGTCACGGGACACAGGGCCTGCAAAGAGCGATTCGGGCTGCCCGCCAGGGCGAGTTCACTGTCCAGGAAACTCAAGTCAAAGGGCGCGTTGTGGATGATGAGCTCTGCGCCAATGACAAACTGCAGAAAATCCTCCATGACCTGCGTGAAACGCGGTTTGTCCGCCAGGAACGCCGAGGTGATTCCGTGCACTTGCACCGCGCCTTCGTCGATATCGCGATCGGGGTTCAGATAGCAGTGAAAATGGCGGCCCGTCAGACGTCGATTCTCGATCTCGACACAGCCGATCTCGATCACCCTGTGACCCTGGGAGGGATCCAGCCCAGTGGTTTCGGTATCCAGTACTACTTGTCGCATCCTGTGTTACTGCCTTTTCGTCAGTTCAGGGCGTCGGCGACGCCAGTGATTCGATACCCAGATTCGCCAATTCATCGGCAATCTCGTTTTCGACATGGCCGTTATGGCCTTTCACCCATTGCCAGTCAATCGTGTGGCGTGCAGCAAGCTCATCCAGCTGCATCCAGAGATCGGCGTTCATCACGGGCTTCTTCGCGGCGGTCTTCCAGCCGCGTTTCTTCCAGTTTGGCAGCCACTCTGAAATGCCTTTCAGCACATAGGTGGAATCACTCACCACTCGCACATCGCAGGCTTCCCGCTTGAGAGCGTCAAGGCCCTTGATCACGGCCATGAGTTCCATGCGATTGTTGGTGGTGTGTGGCTCCCCGCCGTAAAGGCGCTTTTCGTGGCCCTTGTAGCGCAGAAGGACGCCCCAGCCACCCTTGCCGGGATTCCCTTTGCAGGCGCCGTCTGTGTATATCTCGATTGGTTGTGACACGCTTTACCTGTCTTGTGTGTGACTCAATGCTGGATGTCGGATTCAGCAGCCTGCGGCCGTGCCCTGGCCGGCTCACCCAGCGTGCGGGCAATCAGCGGGCGGGAAATCCGTGGCCAGCGCGGCATGACCGGCGTCACAGGCATCAACTGCTTGCAGGCCACGATCATGTAGGCTGCGCCAAAAGGGGCCGCAAAACGCTTGCCGAAGCGCTCCAGCGCAGGCGCCAATTGCACCACTCTCGGGTGGGTGAAGGGAAGCAGATAGGCACAATGGCTGACCCGCTCGACGCTGAACTCCAGCAACTTCAACCAATCGCAGACTCTGTTGGCTGAAATGAAGCGTGCACTCCAGGGCAGCCGCGTGCCCACACGCGCGAGTCGACGCACCCCCCAGGTACTGAGGGGATTGAAGCCCACGATCAGCAGCTTGCCACCAGGCATGAGCACTCGCGAGGCCTCGCGCAGGAGTCGATGTGAATCCGGAGTGTAGTCGAGTGCGTGGTGAATCAGCACCGCATCGACGCTGTCAGTCTGCAGCGGCAGAGCCTCGCTGTTGGCAACAGCATGCCTGGAGGCGGCCCCACCCTGAGGCACGAAAAGGAATCTGTGCCCCACCGGGGATTCATCCAGGAGGAATGCCTCGCTGACGCCTACCTGCAGGAAATGGTATCCGAATATCCGCGCCAGAACCGGCTCCAGCAGCTTGCGCTCGCTGTCCAGCAAGGCTTGCCCCAGAGGAGTCTCGAGCCACTGAGTCATGTCATGGAACAAAGTGGCAGGCTCCGGAAGATTCCGGCGGTGTTTCAGGCGATCGGCGATGACGCTCTTGAGTTTCATGGACGCAGGACTTGTCAATTTGGCACTGGGGGCTATGATCGCGTCCTTCTTCCTTGAAAATCAAATGCCATGAGCCTGCAGATCACTGCCATTGCAGCCTTCGAGGACAACTACATCTGGATGCTGCAACAGCGCGACACGCCGGAGACAGTGGTCGTCGACCCCGGGGATGCCAACGTGGTGCTCGAGTCGCTGCGGGCATGTGATGCCCGACTGACCGATATTCTGATCACTCATCATCACCCCGACCACACGGGAGGGATTCCGGCATTGCGAGAGCACTTCCCGGCAGTGCGAGTGTACGGTCCGCGCAATGAGAGGATCAGGGGCTTGACTCATCATGTCGCGAACCATCAGCGCATCAGCGTGCTGGGAACAGAGTTTCGAGTATTAGAGGTGCCAGGACATACACTGGATCACGTCGCCTACTTCTCAAACCACTACAACATTGGGATACAACCTATTGTTTTTTGCGGGGATACTCTCTTCTCAGCTGGTTGTGGCAGGCTGCGCGAAGGCACACCGTCTCAACTAATGAACTCATTGCATACCTTGGCAGCGCTTCCACCCGAGACTCTTGTCTACTGCACCCATGAGTACACATTGAGCAACCTGCGCTTTGCCTTGCACGTCGAACCGGATAACATCGCCTGCCAGCACCGAATGGCGGAATGCCTTCGCATGCGCCAGAACGGACTGCCGACACTGCCTTCGACAATCGCGACGGAACTTCGAACTAATCCGTTTCTGCGCTGTCGTAGTGATGACCTGTCTGCAATAATCCGGACACAATTCGGTCCGGATCATGTCAGCGAACTCGATTTGTTCACGCAATTGAGACGCTGGAAAGACGGTTTCACAGGTTGAAATGCGCAGCCATCACCATGTCACCACGCTGCGAAACCGAATATAACCTTTTGTTTTACCGGGCTTTATCTTGATTTCACTGCGTCATTTACCGCTCAACAAACTCTCGCTGGCCATCGCGACCACCGTATTCCTGAGTGCCTGCTCCACCCTCGATGAGGGTAACGGCTCCTTGTCTGATGACCCTGCATTGGGAGGCAGCGATTCTGTTATCGGGCGCGTGATCGCCAATCGTGGCGCAGCCACCCGTGTGCAGATCCCCTCGGACGAGGCCCTTCCCTCGGAAGAAATCGCCTTCCAGGACATCTGGGAGCGGTTGTCACATGGTTTCCAATTCTCTGTCGGCCAGGACAACAGGCAGATACAGGAACAACTGGCCTTCTACCAGAAGAACTCCAATCTTCTGCGGGTAGGGACTGAACGCGCTGAACCTTTCATGTTCGAGATTGCCGAAACGCTGGAGCGTCGTGGCATGCCTGCGGAGCTTGCTCTCTTGCCCATCGTGGAGAGCGCATTCAACCCCAATGCTGCCGCTCCCGGCAATGTGGTCGGCATGTGGCAGATACAGGGCGCCACTGCTCGCAGCCTGGGCCTCAAGCAGGACTGGTGGTATGACGGGCGACGCGACCCGCTTGCCTCCACAGAAGCGGCACTGGACTACCTGGCAGCTCTCTACGAGACTTTCAATCAAGACTGGATGCTTGCCCTTGCGGCCTACAATGCCGGTCCTGGCAATATACAGAAAGCAATCGATCGTAACGTCGCACGTGATCGGCCAACCGATTTCTGGTCACTGAACCTGCCTTCAGTGACGAAGGAATACATTCCCAAGCTGATCGCCTTGAGTCAGCTCGTTGCCGCTCGCGATCACTACGGCGTCGAACTGGCGGACATCAAGAACGAGCGCGTCGTTGAAAAGGTGGAGATCGGTTATCAGATGGATCTGCAGTTCGCGGCAAGTCTGGCCGGACTGGATCCCGTCGAGCTCTACCAGCTCAATCCCGGATTCAGACAATGGGCCACGCATCCCGACGGGCCACACAGCCTGCTGCTGCCGGTTGATCGCAAGGAAACTTTCCTCAGTGCTCTCGCTAACGCTCCCGAGCGGCCGCAAGTCACCTGGGATCGCTATGTCGTCCAGCGTGGTGACAGCCTCAGCAAGATCGCACGTCAGTTCGGTACCGATGTGAGCGCGCTGCAACAGGCCAATGGACTGGATGGCAGCCGCATCATCGCAGGCGAGTCCCTGCTGATCCCGCGCGCGTACACCGCGGGCACTCCACTGCCGATTCCGGACGCTCCTCAGTACGCGGGATCCAGTTCCCGCCCAGTCGCGCCTCCGGATTCCAGCCCGCAATACACTGTCCGTTCGGGTGACACGCTCTGGCGAATTGCGGATCGCTACAACCTTAGTGTGAATGCACTGGCACAATTGAACGACATCAGTCTGGATTCCATTCTGAAGCCCGGGCAAGTGCTGCAAGTGAAAACGGATACCACCGTCGTGCAGGCCGGCGGAAATCCAGAGGCGTCAGCCCCTCAAATCTATACCGTCAAGTCAGGAGATTCCCTGTCACGCATTGCGCAGGAGTTAGGCGTGGGTGTTGCAGAGCTGGCTGCCTGGAATGGCATAGGGACAGGAGATTTGATCCACCCCGGGCAGGCACTCGTGCTTCACCCGGGTCTGGACAAGCTGAATTGAGTCAGCGGGCCACTTAGAAAGTGGCTGCTGGCGTCAGGTTTTCCGTGATGTCGGCATTGTTGCGAGTATTGGCCAGGAACGCGTCGAACGCAGTTCGCCCGTCCCGCTCCACAAACGATCGCACCAGTTCCTCGCGCTCGCTCGCTTCCATCTGTTCCAGCGAACCACGATTCACGCGTTGCAACTCAGCCACGATGAAGGTCCCGTTGGTCAGGGCGAACCCGCTGTATGCCGACTCCCCTTCCGCTGGCGCCGACAAGGCGAAGACATTCTGGAGCACTTCGGAATTCAGACCAGCCTGATCACGCGCAGCATTGGTCTGCACGATCCACTGCAGCTCATTGTCGACGAGCAACTGGTCGATGGGCTGGCCGCTGCGCAAGGCAGTCAGCAGTTGTTCGCCAAGAGCTGCCGCACGCTCTTTCTCCATTTCAGTGCGAAGGATGGCCGCTATCTCCCCACGCACCTCCTCAAGGCTGCGCATGGTTTCTTGGTTGTGGGTGTTGAGGTGGAGCACCAAGGCCCGATCACTGCCCATTTCCACCACTTCGCTGTTATTGCCATCGACGAGAACCTCGTCGGAGAAGGCGGCAGCAATCACATTTGCATTCGTGGTGATCTCGGAGAATCCACCAGCTCGTGAGAACAATTCACTCTGCTGTATTGGCAGGGACAATTCCTGGGAAATCTCCGTAAGATCGGTAGTCTCGAATGCGAGATTGGCGAGTGTTTCCAGGCGAGAGAAATAAATCTCGTCAACTTCGGCACTGCTCAGCTCACGACGAATTCGATCAGCGGATTCCTCCAGCGTCGGGAACTCGTTGACGTCGTACTCCGTCAGCTTGACGAGATGGACACCGAATTCCGTCACCACGGGGTCCGACACCTGTCCTACCTGCATTGCGGCAAGTGCCTGCTCGACGGCGCTCGGGAATGCCGTACCATCGGAGTAACCGATATCCCCGCCCTGCTCTGCCGATACCGTGTCTACAGAGGCCTCAAGTGCGACTGAGCCGAAATCCTCGCCGGCGTCGAGACGTGACTTGAGCGCAACAGCCTGGGCCACCACGGATTCCTCGGTGGCTCCTGCGCCGATCTCCAGCAGGATGTGCGACGCGCGGCGTTGCGTGGAAGCACTGGAGGCAGCGCGCTCCTCCTCATAGCGGGCTTGAACATCCTCATCGCTCACTTGCACTTCGGCAAAGATGTCTACCTTGTCCAGCAATACGTAGTCGACAGCCACTTCCTCTTCGATCATGAAGCGCGACTGATTGTTCTGATAGTAAGTCTCGATCTGGTCTGCCGGTATGGCCTCACCCTCGGTTCGATTGCCGAGCGTGACGGACACAAACCTGAAATCCCTGGTCTGGGAAGACAGGGCGGCGATTCGTTCCAGTTCATTCTGGGTGACAAACCCCGAGGAGGCAAAGGCGTTGGCGATCTGTCCGACGACCATCTGGTCAGCGAGAGCCTGACGATACGCGGGCACAGTGAACCCCTGAGTCGCCATGGTTCTCACAGCAAGCTCGGAATTGAATACTCCACCCACCTGGAACTGCGGATTGTTGATTATCTGGAGATCGATGGCATCGCTGGAAATGGCGAGCGCCGCATCCTCGGCGGCCTGACGCAGCAATCTGTCTTCGATGATCTGATTCAGAGCCACCTGGCGAATGAGGTTTTCGTCGAGGTTTTCCAGATTGCCGCCAACGGATGCAAGCAGGTTCTGCACACTCGTCGTGAGTTCCGGCTCGGTGATCTCCTCACCGTTCACTTCCGCAACTGTGGGATTGGTCACGAAGCCACTCATGATGGATTCGACCCCGAAAAGGGCCATGATGCCGATGATGAATCCAATGATGAGCTTGGCGATAAGTCCCTGCGAATTGTCGCGTATGGTCTGCAGCATATCTAACCCTGTCGTTATGTCGAAGCCGGTTACGGGACTCTGATGAATCAGACGTTTTCCAGCGCCCCTCTTAAACTAAAAAGGCGCATCGAGGATGCGCCTTGGAAATCCGCAAGCCAGCGGCTTGATTGTGTTTGCGAAGCAGAGGCCGATTTCATTTCCAAGCTTGCATCTGCTTCTACAAGCGCCAACTGCGCCAGCGAATCTGGAATAGCCGGTCAGAGATTCACTGAATCCTTCAGTGCTTTGCCTGCCTTGAATGTGGGCACTTTGGCTGCCTTGATCTGGATTGACGCACCAGTCTGGGGATTACGGCCTTGGCGAGCTGCGCGCTCCTTGGTTGTGAATGTGCCGAAGCCCACCAGCACAACCGGGTCACTCTTCTTGAGTGAATCAGTGATGGCATCGATCATTGCATCGATCACTCGCCCTGCTGTCGCCTTCGGAATATCGGCACCCGCTGCCACAGCATCAATTAATTCTGACTTGTTCACGTTATCCCCTTATTTTTCTATGATGAATAATTACTGAAATTCTCACGCGGCGAAATGACTATTCAAGTGCCACACTGTGCTTGATTACGGTGCCTGATTTTCCTTACGAGATAAGGATTTCCATCGAATACGGCCGGCACTTTATACCAAGGCACGGAAAGCCGTGTCAACTGAATACCCCCCCTGCGGGTGTGATTCAGTGCGTATTTACAGGCATTTCATCCTTGTTTGCGTCGTTGTCGTCGGCCCCTGAAGCATGTCCCGGTTTTGCAATCAAATCATCAGAAACGGGAATCGGCTGATACTCCAGCGCAATTTCCAGAACCTGATCAATCCATCGAACGGGTCTGATTTCCAGTTCTGCCTTCACATTGTCGGGAATCTCGCGCAAATCCCTCTCGTTGTCAGCGGGAATGATGACTGTCTTGATCTTGCCGCGGTGCGCCGCCAGCAATTTCTCTTTCAAGCCACCGATTCGCAGAACCTGACCGCGCAGCGTGATTTCCCCCGTCATGGCGACATCTGCACGTACGGGAATTGCCGTCAACGCAGAAACCAGGGCCGTGCACATGCCGATACCTGCGCTTGGTCCGTCCTTGGGGGTTGCCCCTTCGGGCACATGGATATGCAGATCCACTGTCTCATGAAAGCCCGGTTTCAGGCCTAGCGCAGTCGCTCTGCTGCGAACGACCGTGATGGCGGCCTGAATCGATTCCTGCATGACGTCACCCAGGGAGCCAGTCTTGATGGTCTTGCCCTTGCCTTCAAGGGCAACGGCTTCAATGGTCAGAAGCTCCCCCCCGACCTGGGTCCAGGCGAGTCCGTTGACCTGACCAACAAGGTTCTTTTCCTCCGCGACACCGAAATCGAACTTGCGCACCCCGGAATACTTCTCCAGCAATTCACTGCTGAGAACCACCGGGTCGGGCTTCTTCAGGGATGAATGTTCCTTGACGACCTTGCGGCAGATCTTCGCAATCTCACGTTCAAGGCTGCGGACACCCGCCTCTCTCGTGTAATAGCGAACCAGATCCTTGACAGTATCCCCTCCAATGATCAATTCACCCGGCTGAATGCCATTGTTCTGCTGCTGCTTGGGCACGAGGTAGCGTGTGGCGATATTGATCTTCTCATCTTCTGTGTATCCCGGAAGACGGATGATCTCCATGCGATCCAGCAACGGACCGGGAATATTCATGGTATTGGACGTGCAGACGAACATCACTTCGGAAAGGTCGTAATCCACTTCCAGATAGTGATCGTTGAAGCTGTGATTCTGCTCCGGATCGAGCACCTCGAGCAGCGCAGACGCCGGGTCGCCCCGATTGTCCATCCCCATCTTGTCGATTTCATCGAGCAGGAACAGCGGATTGCGCACGCCGACCTTGGCGAGTTTCTGCAACAGCTTGCCCGGCAATGATCCGATATAGGTACGGCGATGCCCACGAATCTCGGCTTCGTCACGCACGCCACCCAGAGCCATGCGCACGAACTTCCTGTTGGTCGCCCGCGCGATGGACTCCCCGAGAGAGGTCTTGCCTACACCGGGCGGTCCGACCAGGCAGAGAATGGGACCCTTGAGCTTCTTGACGCGCTTCTGCACGGCCAGGTACTCGAGGATTCGTGTCTTTACCTCTTCCAGTCCGTAATGATCGTTTTCCAGTACCTGTTCCGCTTTCTCCAGATCGAACCTGACTTTGCTTCGGGCTTTCCAGGGGATATTAACCATCCAGTCAATATACGTGCGCACGACGGAAGCTTCAGACGACATCGGCGACATCATGCGCAACTTGTTCAACTCGGACAGTGCCTTGTCTTTCGCCTCGGCAGACATGCCCGCCGCCTCGATTTTCTGCTTTAATTCTTCCGCTTCATTGGGTGAGTCGTCCAGCTCGCCCATTTCCTTCTGAATGGCCTTCATCTGCTCATTCAAGTAGTACTCGCGCTGGCTTTTCTCCATCTGCTTCTTCACGCGACCGCGAATGCGCTTTTCCACCTGGAACAAGTCGATCTCGGACTCAATGAGACTCATCAGGTGTTCGATGCGCGCCTGCAGACCGACAAGTTCCAGCAGATTCTGCTTCTCCTGTACCTGCAACGCCATGTGTGAAGCGATAGTATCGACGAGTCGGCCGGGTTCATCGATGCTGGAGATCGATGTCATCACTTCCGGCGGGATCTTCTTGCTCAACTGAACGTATTGTTCAAATTGCGTTAGCAGGGAACGCACGAGGAGATCAGACTGCTTGATTGGCAGAGCTTCGGGAATCAGGACGGCAATGTTTGCCTGGAAGTAGTCGGCATCGTAATCGACTGACTTGATCCTGGCGCGATTCACCCCTTCAACCAGCACTTTCACAGTGCCATCCGGCAGGCGAATCAGCTGGAGTATGCTCGCGATGGTGCCGATCTCGAAAACGTCACGTGCACCGGGGTCATCGTCGGTGGGGTTCTTCTGGGCCACCAGCAAGACCTGCTTGCCAGTGGACATCGCCATTTCCAGCGCCTTGATGGACTTGGGTCTTCCCACGAACAGGGGTTGGACGATCTGCGGATAGACCACTACATCGCGCAATGGCAGCAGTGGCAATACATTCTTCGCGACTTCTGAGGATTCTGCATGAAGACCCATAATTACATCCTGAAAATACGGAGTGGCAAACTGAACTCAATGGTATTCAGGCACTATCCTTGGGGCGTTCAACGGTAATTGCAATGTTCGCCGGCCTTTCAGTGACCAAGAGAGCAAATCAATGCTCGTCGGCCGCGGTCCTGGACTGCTGCTCTCGATTTTCGTAAACCAGAAGAGGTTCCGACTCTCCATTGATGACGGCAGCATCGATGATGACTTTGCTGACCTTGTCCATGGACGGAATCTTGTACATGGTGTCAAGCAGCACACTTTCCATGATGGAGCGCAATCCACGCGCCCCCGTCTTGCGCTCCTTCGCCTTTTGCGCCACTGCCTTGAGGGCTTCGTCACGGAACTGGATCTCCACCCCCTCCATCTCGAACAGTTTCTGATACTGCTTGATAAGCGCGTTTCTTGGTTCCTTGAGGATTCGCACCAGAGCATCAAGATCGAGTTCATCAAGTGTGGCGATCATTGGCAGACGGCCAACAAATTCGGGGATGAGACCGTACTTCACCAGATCTTCAGGCTCGACATCACGCAGTGTCTCGCCTGTCTTCTGCTCCAGGTCCTTGCTGCGGACTTCGGCACCAAACCCGATGCCACCTTTTTCCGAGCGATCTCGAATGATCTTGTCGAGACCTGCAAAGGCGCCGCCGCAGATGAACAGGATGTTGGATGTATCGACTTGAAGAAACTCCTGCTGGGGGTGCTTGCGACCGCCTTGCGGCGGAACAGAGGCGACGGTGCCCTCGATCAACTTGAGCAGCGCTTGCTGCACACCTTCACCCGAGACATCGCGCGTGATGGAGGGGTTGTCGGATTTGCGGGAAATCTTGTCGATCTCGTCAATGTAGACGATGCCGATCTGCGCCTTCTCGACATCGTAGTCGCACTTCTGCAAAAGCTTCTGAATGATGTTCTCAACGTCTTCACCGACATAGCCGGCTTCCGTCAATGTAGTGGCATCTGCGATGGTGAAGGGCACATCGAGCAAGCGTGCCAGTGTTTCTGCGAGCAATGTCTTGCCAGTGCCTGTGGGGCCCACCATCAGGATATTGCTCTTGCCCAGTTCAACGCCGCCTGCTGAATGCTCGTAGTTCAAGCGCTTGTAGTGATTGTAAACGGCAACTGCGAGAACCTTCTTGGCACGCTCCTGACCGATGACATACTCATCCAGGGTGCTCTTGATCTCTTCAGGAATGGGCAACTTGCGGCTGCCGCCTTCACCGTCCTTTTCCTGGATTTCCTCTCGAATGATGTCGTTGCACAGATCGACGCATTCATCACAGACGAACACAGAGGGGCCGGCAATCAGCTTGCGGACTTCGTGCTGGCTCTTGCCGCAGAAGGAGCAGTAGAGCAACTTGCCACTGTCATCGCCTTTGTTGAAACGATCATCAGACATTAAACTAACCCTCAAATTCGACGCCGGCCCAGATTACAGGACTTTCCAGCGCTCTCCAATAGCGGTAGCTGCCGCGGTCAGCAGCCGGGCATCGCCCTTCCCATGGTCATCGGCAAGATTTAACGGCTCTCGAGCGAGCCTGCGGAAAAATTTTCCTGAGCAGCGGCGAATTACATCACGCGGCGACTGAGGACTCGGTCTATCAGGCCGTATTCAACACCTTCGCTGGCACTCATGAAGTTGTCGCGCTCGGTATCTCGCGCGATTGTCTCGAGGTCCTTGCCAGTATGCATGGCCATGATGTGATTGAGTTGGTGGCGCAACTTGATGATCTCATTGGCCTGTATCTCGATATCAGACGCCTGGCCCTGTGCACCGCCACTGGGCTGGTGGATCATCATTCGCGAATGAGGCAGCGCATAGCGTTTGCCCTTGGCGCCACCAGCAAGCAACAAGGCCCCCATGCTGGCCGCCTGGCCAATGCACATAGTGCTCACGTCTGGCTTGATGAACTGCATGGTGTCGTATATCGACAATCCCGCTGTGACGGAACCACCGGGGGAATTGATATAGAGATGGATATCCTTGTCGGGATTCTCAGACTCCAGAAACAGCAATTGCGCCACGACGAGGTTGGCCATGTAGTCTTCCACCTGACCAACCACGAAGATCACCCGCTCCTTCAAAAGCCGGGAGTAGATGTCATAGGAGCGCTCGCCGCGCGCAGTCTGTTCGACAACCATCGGCACCAATGTTGACACGGTCAGTTCCTGCCTGTGATCCATATGATCTCGTTACTTCTTGTCTGCTTTCGCCGTGTCCGGCTTGATGGCGTCGTCGTAGCTGACGCGCTTTTCCTTCACTTTCGCTTCCGCAAGAATCGCTTCGAACGCCTGATCTTCCAGCACTGAAGACTCGACAGAGGCCAGTTGCTCCTTGTTGCTGTAGTACCAGCGCACGACTTGCTCGGGCGTTTCGTAGGTGGAAGCGATGTCTTCAATGGTTGACTTCACCAGATCAGGATCCGCCTTCAGACCTCGACTCTTGATCACCTCGCCAAGAATCAGCCCCAGTGCAATGCGCTTCTGCGCCTGCTCCACGAAGAGCTCATCCGGAAGCAGCGAAGGATCAATGCTCTGCTTTCCTCCACCAAACTGTTGCAGTGCCTGTTGACGCAGCGCATTGATCTCACCCTGAACAAGGCTCTTCGGCAGCGTGATCTTGTTCTGTTCCAGCAGCTGCTCCATGAGGCGGCTCTTCACCTTGGCCTTACTGGCATTCTTGAGCTCACGCTCCATGTTGGCTGCGACTTCCTTGCGGAAAGCGTCCAGACCGCCTTCCTCAATGCCGAACACCGCGAAGAACTCGTCATTGAGCTCGGGCAGCACGGGAGCGCTGACGGAATTGATTTTGATCTCGAACTTGACGGGCTTGCCGGCGAGATCCTTGTTCTGGTAGTCCTCAGGGAACACCAGATCGAGAACCACTTCATCGCCGGCCTTCTTCTTGGTCAAGCCCTTCTCGAAACCCTCGATCATGCGCTGCGAACCAAGAACCAGATTGGCGCCCTTCGCTGAACCACCAGCAAATTCCTCACCATTCATGGTGCCCACGTAATCGATATTCAAGCGATCCTTGTTCTTGCTCTGACGGGTGACCGGCTCCCAGGTCTGACGCTGTTGACGCAGGGTCTCGATCATCTTGTCGATGTTCTCGTCCTCAACCTGCGAGACCAGCTTTTCGACTTTCAGCTCCTTGAAATCTCCAAGAGTGACTTCCGGAAACACCTCGAAAAGCGCCACGTACTCCAGGTCCTTGCCTTCAGCAATGGATCTGGGCTCGATGCGCGGTTGACCGGCCGGCTTCAGGTTCTGCTCTGCAATAGCCTGATAATAGGTGCGACTCATGACATCGCCCACCACTTCCTGGCGCACACCCTTGCCGTAGCGGCTCTTGATGACGTTCAAAGGTATCTTGCCCTTGCGGAACCCGTTCAGGCGTACATTGCCCGCAGCTTCCTGGAGCCGCGCCATGACAGCACTTTCGACTACCGCAGCAGGAACACCAACTGTCATTCGTCGCTCGAGTTCGGAGATTGTCTCGATGGAAACTTGCATGAATTACCCTCTACTGTCGGCGTACCGTTGTCGTCCGCCTGTCATTGTCATTCTGAAAATCATCGACGCACCGCACTCTCGTACGGTGACCAGTTGACGTCTTCGCTGTGATTGCCTGAGGCTCTTGTGCTTGCCAGCTAGCGTGCTTTCTGCTTAAGTTCTTATAATTCAAGAGCTTAAGGTGAATTCCAAGGCCTCTGAAGTGCGCGATTCTCCCACACTGCCTGTATATATTCAATTGTGAATATCGTGACCAATCATCTGATGTACTTGCAAACTCCACGCCTTCCCGCCATTCGAGTCGACCATGAAGCGCGCTGACATGGGCGTGTGCGGAGTCATCCTTGCGGGAGGTCGAGGCTCACGCATGCACTATCGGCAAAAAGCGCTCATGGCAGCAGGAGACAAGTCCATCATCGAATGGATCATCGAAACCGCCAGGGTTCAAACCGACAGACTCCTCATCAACGTCAACAGAGACTTCGAACTGTATGAGCCATTCGAACTCCCCTTGATCAAGGATCTCGTCAGCACGGATTCCGGCCCCCTTGCGGGTATTCATGCAGCCATGCGCTGGTGCCGCGAGAATGAACCGGCATGCACGCATGTCGCGTGTTTCCCTGGCGACGTCCCGTGGTTCGACGGCGATATCGTGGAGCGTCTCGCGACCGTCATGCTCCGGGACAACGCCAGAATTGGCTGGCTGCAGACAGGAGAGCAATGGCAGCCTCTGTTCTCAGTCTGGGAAGCAGGACTCGAAGAGTGCCTGGCGGAGGCATTGGAGATGGGACTTTACAGCCCCATGCAGTTCATCAGATCCCAGCCTAACACCCTGTTGACTCTGGCCACCCCGGCGCTGGGGTATTACCTGAATATCAACACAGACGAGGATCTTGTCATTGCGAACGAGATTGCCCGCGAGCGCTTCGAACGTTGAATGCCTCGAACTCTTGGTTCCAGAAATATTTTTTCTTGAAGACCGCAGACAAGCCTTTGTTTTGAATGGATAAATATTGATCATTCGCGACGCAACCTGCACTGAAAATGAATTGGATCAGGGAAAATTCGACGCATTAATTTTCTGGGCTAACGTCTTGATGGAAAAGCAAATTCCCGGAACTCGCCAAACCTCCATTTGGGATCGATAACCCATTGAATTAGTTTCATTTATGATCAAACAAAAGAGTGTCATGGCACTCCCGTGAACTTGCCGGAATGGCATAGTATTTGCGCTCTTCTCACTTCTTAATCCTCATACTAATTTCAATCCACTCGTCAGCTCGGGCCGGGCTGCCTGGTGTTCTCACGAGCACCTCGCGAAGCGCCGGCCTGAGCTGACGAAGACAACCAGAGGAGCAAAATCATGACAAGCCTTCGCAGGCAAGACAGGTCAGATCGCGTAATCCCGCATCGTTCCGATCGTGTTTTCGACAAGGGTGGGCTCTGGTACTTCCGCACGAGAGAGGGCAGCAACATCGGTCCGTTCCGTTACGAGTCAGAAGCGCGGCAGATGCTCGACAAGTTCATCAAGGACATTCTTGCTGCGGAAGCAGCGGCCGCACGAGCCCGTAAACCGCATTTCCGCCTGCTTGCCAGCGCACGTCAGGCCACGGCAGGTCTAGGCTCCGCGCGTTACAGCAGCTGATCCCGGAAAATCTACAGCAAACTCCACAAAGGCACCGAAGCCTGCTTCGGTGCCTTTGTGCATTTCAGCTGCGCCGTCGCCAAGGCCTTGGTCGTGCGCTACACTCCGAACGACACATCCACCCACTCTCGCCAGCAGCGGACACTTGCGTCCGGGGAGTCAAGAGCCTTGTCCTTCCCCCTTGAAAGGCCGACAAATTCCGATGCCGTGCTGACCATATGCCTGGGCGCCGAAAGTCTTTCCCAGCCCTTCTGGCAGCAGTTGACACTTGGCGCTCTGCATCTTCGGGTTGTCAGCTCGCTGGCAGAGGCGAATACCGTTGATCCCGCCATGGTGCTGCTGGATACGTCACTGCTGCTTTGCGCTTCCCTGGATGAATGGCGCTGCACCCTGCCGAATGCCTTGCTGATGAGTGCGAATGCCGCGCTCGATGGCGTCGATGTCCTGTTCGCACCGCATTTTCCAGCGCAGCAATCACGCAAGATTCTGCAAAATGCCTGTGAAACCGTCATTCAACGCCGGCGCATACGCGACAGCGATGCGGCAATGGCAAGCATCGAAGGCAATCTGGACAAGCTCGCCAGCGTCGGGATTGCACTTGCTGCAGAGAACGATCTGGCCGTTCTCTTGCGCAAGATTCTCGCCGAAGGCCAGAACATGTCGGACTGTGACGCGGCCTCCCTGTTCCTGGTGAATGCCGAGGAAGGCCACATCACCTTCAAGTTGACTCAGAACGACTCCATGGATTTCCCGTTCGAGGAACGCCGCTTCGCCTTGAACAGTCAGTCCATAGCAGGATACGTGGCGTTGACGACAGAACCGCTGAATATCGTCGATGCCTATGAAATTCCGCCGTCTGCGCCCTACGGATTCAACAAGAGCTTTGATGAGAACACAGGCTACAGAACAGTCAGCATGTTGACGCTGCCGGCGCTGAACAAGAACAAGAATGTCATCGCCGTGCTGCAGTTCATCAACAGGAAGAAACAGCGTGACATTCAACTGACCCCGGGCATGGATACCAGGAATGACATCCTCCCGTTTGATGAGTCGACCTGTCGCCTGTTGCAGGCACTGGCCGGTCAAGCCGGGGTGGCGATCGAGAATGCCATTCTGCACAACGATATCCGCCGACTGTTCGAAGGCTTCGTCAAGGCATCCGTGATGGCCATCGAACAGCGAGACCCCACGACGAGTGGTCACTCGTTCCGTGTCGCGGAACTCTGCGTGGCGCTGGCGCGGGCAGTCAGCATTGAGACGCACCCGCAACACTGCTGCGAAGTTCACTCCGAAGCGAAGCTTCGCGAACTGCGCTATGCGGCGCTGCTGCATGATTTCGGCAAGGTGGGTGTGCGCGAGTCAGTACTGGTGAAATCGAAGAAGCTCAGTCACGAGAACATCCACAGCATTCATTACAGAATCCTGCTGGCGAAGGAGAAATTGAAAAACCGCGCGCTGCAGGAGCAACTGCAACAATACAGAAAAGGCATCGGCACACCGGAAAATTCCGCCAGGATCGAACAGGCCCTGCAGATTGAGCTCAATCGACTGGATCACTTTTTCGAAACCATCGTGAAGGCAAATGAACCCAGCATTCTGGAAAGCGCCAGCGCCACGGATCTGCAACGCCTGGCATCCTACGGACCGGCGTTCGAACGCGAGCATGGTTTTGCGATCGTCAGCGACTACGAGTTCGCCATGTTGTCGATACCCAAGGGCAGCCTGTCGCGCGATGAGCGTCTGGAGATCGAGTCTCACGTCACTCACACGAGAAACTTCCTGCAATTGATTCCCTGGACGGAAGAGTTTCGCAGGGTCCCCGAGATTGCTGGCGCACATCACGAAAAGCTCAATGGCACTGGTTACCCGGAAGGCAGAAGCGCCGGGGAGATTCCCTTCGCCTCCAAGATCATGACCATCTGCGACATCTATGATGCACTGACCGCTTCAGATCGTCCGTACAAGGCCGCCGTGCCGGCCGAATTCGCACTGGACATTCTGCAGAAGGAAGCTAAGGCAGGTGCAGTGGATCAGAGTCTCATGAATGTGTTCATAGAAAGCGGCGCGTACAAGGTCATCGAGAACCGACAACATCCGGAAAGCAGCCTGGGTGACCTGCATTTCAGTCACCATGTCTGTGACTTCGATCTGCACGAATCCCATTAACCAGCCAGAGCGGCCGCGCGACAGAGCACGTCTGACTCCTGATGCATGGATTTCGCCTGCTGGCTGTTGTCACACGACGCCTGCTCCTGCAGGAGTCGCGCTGCAGTCGTGAAAACCCCTTCGCTGTAACGCCAGAAGAAATAGCGTCCATGGTTGACGAGTCGATGCAGCACTCCGCGCGGCAGACTCGCCAGAAAAGATGGGACGCTGCTGAACTGCGCAAGATGCTCCACGCCTCCCAGCCAGACATGAATGGGCATTGGCAGCGACGCGGCGGACAGGTTCAAGGGAGCGAGAGACAGTGCCGTGTCGCGCGCAACGCCACCCGCACCGTGGCGAACTGCTTCGGACGCACTCTGCACGAGCTTCATGCGAATGTCAGGATTGTCGAGCAGGCGCCGGTCAGCGTAGGTGAGCGAGTCGCACAGACGACGAAGATACTGTTCAGGGGTGGAATTGCCGAATGCAAGACGCAAGCCCAGCATGCAACGCAGAAAGGTGGACAGGAACTCACGCAGAAATCGGCAGACCAAGCGTTCACGGGCATTGCAGACCGCCAACTGACTCGACACCCCCAGCACACACTTCACTCGCTCAGGTGCGCGTGACGCCGTGACCAGCGCAATCGCCGAGCCAGCGCCGGAAGAGAGAATGCCGAATTCACGCAAACCAAGCTGGTCGGCCAGCTGCAGAAGATCGTCAGCGCAGCTGGCGCGCGTCATGAGGGCGTGCGGGTCAGACTCTCCTAGGCCCGGTCGATCCACCGCAATCAGCCGGAATCCGCCGCGCCGCGCTTCGGCATCGAAAAAGGCAGCCTCCAGTCGCGAGCTTCCCGCCTCGTGCAGGTAGAACAAGGGAAAGCCCCGCGTGGCTCCATATTCAGACCAGGCCAGCAAGCGCCCGTCCTGCAACAGTATGCGCGAGGCAGCACTGCGGGCTGCCTGCAAGCTGCCTGCAAGAGACGATTCTGAATGCTCAAAGGTGTGCGGGCCCATGACGTCCTGTTGCTGCTCCCGAAGTGACCATCAAGCGGACGCCATATCACGTCAGCTTTCAATGGATTGGAGAATAGGTGGGAATAATTCCCACGTCAAGCGCAGCGGCGCTTTAGCCCGCATAAACTTGTGGGAACTATTCCCACCCTTCCGCTATACTCCGCGCCATGACTGAACAGCACGCTACGCCACAAGCACCAGGCCAGCCGCCGGCAGCCTTGGTCACAGCACTACGCAAGCTCTTGCGGCCGTTGGTTCGTCTGCTGCTGTCCAGGCAGATCACCTACCCGTACCTGATCAATCTGCTCAAGAGTGTCTATGTGGAAGTTGCAGATCAGGAGTTCCAGGCAGGCAGCAAGCGTCAGACTGACAGCCGCATCACCCTGCTGACTGGCGTGCATCGCAAGGACGTGAAACGGTTGCGCACTGAACAGGAGGACGCTGCACGAACGCCACGCACGATCTCGGCTGGAGCCCAGATCATTGGTGTCTGGCTAGGGTCACCTGAATTTGCCGACGACACCGGGGCGCCACTGGCCCTGCCCTTGCGCTCCAGCGTGCGCCCGTCCAACGGCAAGACCTTTGACGATCTCGTGGAAATAGTGTGCCGACAGGACATTCGTCCGCGCGTGATTCTCGACGAGTGGCTGCATCTCGGCATTGCCTCGCTCGACGATGCCAACTGCGTGACGCTCAATACCGGTGCGTTCACCCCGGACAAGGGCTTTGACGAGAAGGCCTTCTTCTTCGGCAAGAACATTCATGATCATCTGAGTGCTGGCGCACACAACCTGCTCGGCCTCTCGCCTTCCTATTTCGACAGAAGCGTCTATTATGACAAGCTGAGTCTGGAGTCGATCCACACGCTGTCCGATCTCGCCAGACAGACGGGAATGCACGCCCTGACCACCATGAATCGCGCGGCATTGCAGTTGCAGAAACGTGACGAGAGCGGTCCGGACAGAAACCACCGAATGAATTTCGGGGTCTTCCATTACGACGCGGAACTGCCCGCGCGCCCTGCGGACGAGGACATCCACCATGCCTAGAGCAATACTTGCGCTGCGCCGTTATCCGGCCACCATGCTCCTGGCGGCGTTTCTCTTCGCAGCCAGTCTCATCCTCGCTGCCACCAGCATGGGCACCGTCACGGGCGGCGGCGAAGGCGACGATGGCGGCAGCGGTATTGGTGGCACAGGCAAATCGGGCGAGTTTGGCGGCAGCGGATTCGGCGGTACTGGCGGCCCCTCCCCTTTCTTCACCAGCGCAACACCGACCGACTCTGAACAGGACGCGCAACCGGCAGCAGACTCGCAGGACGCCACCCCGCAGCTCGCCGACACCCCCTCCCTCGAGGAAAGCGTGCTGATCGAGCTTTCCAGCAGTCTGGAAACAAACGCGCTGGCCGAGCGCGAGCAAGCCGATGACGTCGCCGTCACGCCTGCAAGCGGTCAACCCGCGGTGCTGATCGACATCGCCCAGGCGCCTGCACTGGAGCGTCCCGCAACGCCGGAGCTCGTTGTCGCAGACGCCCCCGAGCCATTGGCGGTTGACGCTGAGTCGAAGCCTGCTCCCGAGCAAGTCGCCGCAACAGCAACTGCCAGCGCACCAGAGCTTGAGCCTGGGAGCGACACGCAACTCACGCCAGTAGTGCAGGCTGTCCAAAGTCTGACGACTGACGTGGGAGGACTGGTGGAAACGGCAAGCGTACCGGCCGAGTCGGTCACAGTGGCGCAGGAATCAAAAGAGGATGTTCCGGCGGAACCCTTGGATCGCGCAAGCGTTCCAGAGCGTATCCAGCGTCCCGACCTGCCGCCGTTCCAGCGCATCAGACCGGTAGAGCGTCCATCACTGCTGCCCAGCCGCGTGCAGCCCATGCGCATCTGAACAGGGCTGCCCACTCAGCCAATTACCAGCGCCGCCCCAGTTGCATGCCGACAGCGATGTCGGGACTGTCCTGCGTGAATCCCTTTGCGGCATAGAACATCAGCGACCAGGATTGCGCTGGCGCCCATGAGACATAAGGCAGCAGCTCATGAGTCTCGCCGGACGTGGTGGAAGCGGCCTCGCGGAAGTCATAGATCACGCCGTAACTCCAGCGCTCGTTCACGGGCTGCGAGAATCCCAGGGATACATACGCGGAGTCTGTCATCTGGTCGAACAGCGTGGACTGTCCGCGAAACCGATACCCCAGGGTGCCAAAGACCGTGGTGGAGCCCAGCAGTTTGTAGACATCGACTTGCCCACCATAGTCCAGCTCACCGGTGCCGTGGCCCTTGTCTTCGTCCGCGGTGGGCAGCTTGACCTCCAAACCCATGTCCACAAACACCCCACTCTGCCCGTCGCCCGGCCATTGATAGGTGGCGGACAGCACCGTATCCCCCACCCCTCTGGAAGTCGATTGCACCGGCACTTCCTCCAGTTCCACGAACTCGTTGCGGCCAACGCCACCGACATTGACCAGGACGTTGCCATAGCCGGTGATCTGCAAGTGAGCCGAGGAAATCTGCAGGTTCCAGTTGCCGACACTGCGTTCGTAGGAAACCGGTATGAAATAGATGGACGTGTCATCGTCCAGACCATAGTCACCCGTACTGTAATAGGCGCCGACACCAAGATTGTTGCGAGCCGGCGGGGCTTCCTGGGCGAGGCTGGCGCTGCTGTGCAAGGCAAGGCAGACGAGCGGCAACGCGGTGTGAAATCGAACCATGACACATACTCCTGATGGCCAAGCAAAGTACCTACGCCCCCTGGGCTTGTCAAAGTTTTGCACCCGCGGGCCGATAGACGACGAGAGCGATCGGCGCAATCCGCCGTGGCGGATTCGAGGTTCATCACAGATTTCCCACGAAATTAAGGGCCTGCGTTTCACAATCTGGCAATTCGAGGTAAAGTTGCGACCATCTTGTATAGATATTGATCGATCACTAGACGACGGCACCTGCCAGGCAAGCCATCCGCAGCAGTGCCATCGCGCAAGAATTCGAAGTGCCTTCCAAGGCACTCTTTCAGTTTTTCAGCAACGGGCCTTCATATGAGACTGAAACGAGCAATCTGTCTGGTGCTGCTTTTCGGCAGCGCCGAGGTTCTGGCTCAGCCTGCACCTCCCCTCGAGCAACTCAATCAATTGCTCAACGCCGGGCAGTTCGCAGAGGCCTTCGAGCTCGGCAATTCGCAGTTGGGCACCTGGGAAGGGGAATCGGAATTCGACCTGCTGTTCGGCATCGCCGCGCTGGAATCCGGCAACGTCAATGAAGCCATCTTCGCCCTCGAGCGCGTGGTGGTCACCGGAGAAACCAGCATCCTGCGCCAGCGCGCCCGACTGGAACTGGCCAGAGCCCACCTGCTGACCAATAACCTGCCCGCCTCGGAAACGCTGTTCAATGAAGTGCTTGCCAGCAATCCGCCCCCGAATGTGCGCGACAACATCCAGGCGTTTCTGGCCCTGATTCAGGCGCGGCGGGACAATCTGCGGTCGACCTTCACGTTTTCCGCGGCTCCCCTGCTGGGCAGTGACGACAACATCAACAGCGCCACCAGCAACGGGCTGATCGACACGCCACTCATCGGCGAGATCGCACTCGGAGAGGATGGGGTGAAGACGAGCGATGATTTCGCGGACCTGACCGTCTCCCTGGGCTACCGCCGCCCCTTCACCCGCGACACCAGCCTCGACGCCAGTCTGCTGCTGAATCGGCACGACAACCGCTCGTCGTCGCAGTTCGACATGGACTTCGCACTGGCAGACCTGACGTACAGCTGGGGGGGTGAGGTGAATCGCTTCCGGCACAGCGTGCAGGTGCAGCGCGTCTATCTGGACAAGCAAGCGTTTCAGGGCTCACTGCGCTTCAACAACGCCTGGCAGCGCGCCGGTCAGAATGGCTGGTATCAAAGCCTGTCTGCCGCCCTCTCCACCACGCGTAACGACAACACGCCCACGTCGCCCCGCAATGACCTCAAGGACACCGATCAGTTTCTGCTCTCCGGCACACTGACCAAGCTCACGGAGCGCTTCACCAACAGTTTCTCGGTGTTCTACGCCGACGATCGCGTGCGCGACAAGGCAGGTCTGCACAATGGGCGCAGTTACTACGGGGTGTCGCATAACCTGCTGTGGCGACTCAACAGCAGCCACACGCCCTATGCGCGCGTGTCCGTGCAGAAAACACGGCACGATGACGAACACCCGATCTTTTTCCAGGACGTGCGCAGCGATACCAGCACGACGGCAGCAGTGGGCTGGAGCTGGGTGTATTCCCGCAGCCTGACCTTCAGTGCCGAAGCGAATTACAGCAGCGCAGACAGCAACATCGCCTTGTTTGAATACACGCGATCCAAATTCCAGGCTGGCTTCAAGTTCCAGCTCTAGCACCAGGAAGTGACGAGTGAGCACCATGACGATCCGATCAGAGTCCCTGTTCCGCAATCTGCGGCATGCCTGCCTGGCACTGCTGCTGCTCGTGGCATCTTCCGCGCAGGCGGCCGAGGAAGGCAGTGTCGGCATCGTGGTGAAAGTCACTGGCCAGGTTTCAGCCACCTTGAATGGCACAAGCCGGCCCTTGGCGCGGGGCTCCGATGTCTTCGTGAGCGACAGCATCACCACGAGCGCTGACGGCTACGCGCAGCTGCGTCTCACCGACGGCGCCATCATCGCACTCAAGGCCGACACCATCTTCGAAATCAGCGACTACAGTTTCCAGGCAGCCAATGGTCAGCAGGACAGCGCCACCATGAGCCTGATCCAGGGCGGCTTCCGCACCATCACCGGCACCATCGGTGATGTGAACAAGGAGGCCTACCGCGTGGAGACCCCGTTTGCCACCATCGGCATCCGCGGCACCGACCACCTCGGCGAAATCACCCCGCAAGGTCTCGTGGCGGGCGTGTTCCGTGGCGGCACTCAGCTCGACAATCCGTTCGGCAGTCTGCCGCTGGGCGTGGATGCCAATTTCGACGTTGGGCTGGTTACCGATCCGAACTCCGCACCCTTTGGACTGCTCGACTGGCCGGCTGGCACGGGCAATATCGCCATCACTCCGGACGAGGAAGTCACTGAGGAAGAAGAGCAAGAGGAAGAAGACGCCAACGGCGCCGGGGACGGGGACGGCAATGCTGACGCCGATGGCGATGCAGCGGATGGTGACGGCGACGCGAACGCCGACGGAGGCGCCGATGGTGGCGCAGGGGGTAATGCAGGCGGCAACGCAGGAGGCAACGGCGGAAATGCGGGGGGCAATACGCTCACCGGTAACGCTTCTGACAATCGCAGTCTGCCTCCCGCCACCACATTGGTGACGCTGCGCGACGAGACCACGGTCAACGCCATCGTTCCGGGCACCATCGTCACAGGAGGCACGGCCAGCAATGTCACGGGCCAGGGCAATACCCCGGCGGTCAGCATCAATCCCAACGACAGCGGCGATGGCGCGCTGACCTGTGCCCAGGACGCTTCCCTGTGCCCGCAGCCGAGCGCGACACCGACACCTGCGCCGACCGCAACGCCTACTCCGACACCTACACCTACACCTACTCCGACTCCGACTCCGACTCCGACTCCGACTCCGACGGCTACCCCGACGCCTACACCGACTCCGACTCCGACGCCCACGCCGACGGCTACTCCAACGCCTACTCCAACTCCAACTCCAACTCCGACGCCGACGCCTACACCAACGCCGACGCCAGAACCAGAGCCGGAGCCCGAACCAACGCCGACACCGACACCGACACCGACTCCAACGCCGACGCCGACGCCGACTCCAACACCAACGCCGACTCCAACGCCGACGCCTACGCCGACGCCTACGCCCACACCAACGCCGACGCCAGCCGCGATCACTTCCGGCGAACTTGGCGCGCTGAACAGCACAAGCAGTCGTGGCGGACTGGCCATGGCACACAGCTTTGGTGTGCAAAGCGGTAACGCGAGCGACTTCACGGAATCCACACCGCTGTTCGGCAATGTCGACGACAACGTGTTCATTCGCCGTGGCGCTGCCACGGTGTCCGACTTCCAGGTCAATGTCGCCGGTCTCGGCATCCAGTGGGGTCTGTGGACAAGCAGCGTCGTGGCCCCTTCTGTGCGGCAGAATGAGACGGCGTCGGAAACCCAGACGCTGGACAAGTTCATCATGGTGTCGGCCGCAGAAGCGCCCAGTGCCACGATTGCCAACATGCAAGGCCAGGTGCAGTTCAGCACGAGCAATGCGTTCCTGGCGAATCGCAGCAGCGGCACCTCTCTCGTCCAGGGCGTGAGCGGCAGTTTCATGCTGGATCTGGAGGAATCCGAGGGCAATGTGACCGGCGGCACCCTGAACCTGTGCATCGGCGCGAGCACATGCACTGCCACCACCAGCGCCTGGGAGCGCTGGCAGACGACCTTCTCCGGTCACCTGCAACTAGGCTCCGGAGCCCAATTCGGGCGGCTGAACGTGGACCTGGAGGGCAGCATCGTGGTGAGCAACGGCAGCTCGCCCGCTGTCATGGAAGGCGGCAATCTTTTCAACGTCGACGCCGAGCGCCTGCTGAGGGGCAGTCTGAACGGCTATCTGACAGGGACCTCCGCCGAGGGCTTCGTGGCGGGTTTCCGCATTTTCGAGGAAATCGCTGGCGAGGAAGTCCCGAGCAATTCCATTATCGGCACCACGGCCTTCCGCCTGCCCCAGGCCATCAGCTCGGACGAGATCGCTGACCTGACCCGGCGCGGCTTCGCGGTGATCGGCTCGGGAACCAGCAACTCCGGCATCAACATGGGCAAGACTCCGGATATGGTCGAAGGCTTCAATCCGCTGGTGTACAGCAGCAGTCCCGGATTCATCCTGCGCCCCGCGGGTTCCAGCCATACGGACTTCAGCGACGACATCAACTACTTCGATGTGCAGTGGGGACGCTGGCAGGGCGACGAGTATCCCCTGCACTACCAGTACCACCTGAGCAATGGCTCCATCTTCAACGAGATTTCCGGGGATGTGATCATCGCGTCCGCCGTGCCCAGCCCCAGCGCGTCGCTGACGGGCACCCACTACTTCGAGGCAGTCAATGAGTTCCTCGGCGCCGGGGAAGTCACCATCGAAAGCGTCAACGGCAGCTTCGAGATTGATTTCGCCAGCGGCTTCCTCACCAACGGCAAGTTCAGGCTGATCTCCGACAACGAGACCTGGTCGGTCAGCACATTCACGGGATTGGTCGAGGAAGGCATCCTGTCGAAGACGTCCATGAACGGCTACATCAGGTACGAGGGCATGAGCGCGGAAGCCGATGATCCCTTCAACGGCTACATCGCCGGGGTGTTCACAGGCAGCACCAACCTCGGCTTCATGGCCGCCTTCGACCTGCTGAGTCAGGACAACCAGAAGAACCGCTACGGCGCTGTGCTGTTCGAGAAAGTGGTGCTTGTGCCCGTGCTGGAGAGCGCTGAGTACGACTATCTGGAAGAGTCCGGCCGCTTCGGGTTCATCCTCGGCGGCGAGAAGCCTGAAGACTACGAGGATGACAGCAA
>JACCEE011466279.1_pt1 | contig 59677 bp, 46 predicted proteins | sample 7449931 | NCBI WGS metagenome assembly JACCEE01 (sample SAMN15323457, study PRJNA562643) | freshwater metagenome | isolation source: river surface water | place: USA:Blue River Watershed | collected 2017-08-19
AAAACCCGCGGAGATGCTGCAGCCGTGCTCGCCAATGATGAACTCATGCACACGCATCAACATCACTGGTTTGTCCGCGAAACACTGGGCTTATTGCGCCGTACCTTTAGCAGGCTTGATGTGTCGTCGCGCAGCCTTTTTGCCTTGGTCGATGAAGGGAGCTGCTTCGCTGGAAGTTTCCTCGAGTTAGCCTTAGCTTGTGACCGCATCTATCATCTAGCGCTGCCTGATTCGCCGAAAACTGCGCCCACCATCACGCTCGGCAAGCTCAACTTTGGCGCTTACCCGATGGCTACCGAAGAAACGCGCCTTGAGCGTCGCTTTTATCACGAGAAAGGTCCGCTCGATGCGCTGCGTGCAGTGATCGGTGAAGCGCTCGATGCCGATAAGGCCCATGAACTCGGGCTTAACACCAGCAATCCTGACGATATCGATTGGCAGGATGAGGTAAGAATCGCCATTGAAGAGCGGGTTGCGATGAGTCCCGATGCCCTCACTGGTATGGAAGCAAATCTGCGCTTTAATGGTAAAGAGAATATGGTAACCCGGGTATTCGGACGCCTCACAGCCTGGCAAAACTGGATCTTTCAGCGACCCAACGCAGTGGGTGAAAAGGGCGCATTAAAAGTTTATGGCAAAGGCGATAAAGCGGCCTTTGACTGGCATCGAGTTTAATTACATTCAATATACTTTGTGGAGCCTTATAATGAGTATTAACTATAGCGAAAAGATTCCCAACAACGTGAATCTGAGCGAGGACCGTACCTTGCAGCGTGCCCTTGAGCAATGGCAACCCAATTATCTCAATTGGTGGAACGATATGGGTCCTGATGGATCACAAAACTTTGACGTGTATCTTCGTACAGCAGTGAGCGTTGATCCGCAGGGTTGGGCACAATTTGGCCATGTCAAAATGCCTGATTATCGCTGGGGGATTTTCCTTAATCCAGCTGAGCAGGACCGAAAGATTCATTTTGGCGATCACCTTGGCGATGATGCCTGGCAGGAGGTCCCGGGAGAATATCGCGCAAACTTGCGCAGGATCATCGTAACCCAGGGTGATACCGAACCAGCGTCGGTCGAGCAGCAGCGTCACCTAGGACTAACCGCACCAAGCCAGTACGATTTGCGCAATCTTTTTCAAGTGAATGTCGAAGAAGGGCGTCATTTGTGGGCGATGGTGTACTTACTCCATAAGTACTTTGGACGTGATGGTCGCGAAGAAGGCGAAGCGCTGCTTGAGCGTCGTTCGGGTCAGACTGACAACCCCCGGATCCTTCAGGCATTCAATGAGCAAACGCCTGATTGGCTATCGTTTTTCATGTTTACCTACTTCACCGATCGGGACGGTAAGTTTCAGTTGTGTGCACTGGCAGAAAGCGCTTTTGATCCTTTAGCGCGTACGACCAAATTCATGTTGACTGAAGAGGCTCATCACATGTTTGTGGGCGAGTCAGGTGTTGGCCGTGTGATTAGCCGTACCTGCCAGGTCATGAACGAGTTGAAGACAGACGATGTCGCGAAGATTCGCGCCGCTGGTGTGATCGATCTCCCAACGCTACAGCGTTATTTAAATTTCCATTTCTCAGTCACAATCGACTTGTTTGGAGCAGACGAGTCCTCCAATGCTGCGACCTTTTACAGTACCGGCTTAAAAGGTCGCTACGAGGAAGGCAAGCGCACCGATGATCATCGCTTGAAGAGCGATAGTTATAAGGTTCTTGAAGTTAGAAATGGGCAGCTTGTTGAAAAAGAGGTGCCCATGCTCAATGCGCTTAATGAAGTATTGCGCGATGACTATATCAAGGACTCGATTGCTGGCGTTGGTCGCTGGAACAAGATTATCGAGAAAGCAGGTATCCCCTTTCAGCTAAGAGCTCCACACAAGGCATTTCACCGCAACATCGGTGCATTGGCGGGCGTTAAGGTGTCACCTGATGGCAGAGTCATCAGCGCTGCGGAGTGGGCTGCGCATGCTGACCAATGGTTGCCCTCGGCCTCGGACCGCGCCTTTGTGGCGAGCTTAATGGGACGTTGTGTTGAGCCAGGTAAATTCGCCAACTGGATTGCACCACCAGTCATGGGCATCAACCGTCAGCCTGTCAACTTTGACTACGTTCGCTTTAACTGATCGGGCCCTTTGCTCTTGATATGGGACAAGATCAGGTTTAGTAAGCCATAGAACAATCTTTGCATGAAGCGATGACTCACCATGGAAATGGCAGAAAGCAGCCTTTTTAAGCAACATGTGATCGACCCGGTCATTTGTATTCGCTGTAATACCTGCGAGGCAACATGCCCCGTGGGTGCCATCACCCACGACGATCGAAACTATGTCGTGGATGCTGAAAAGTGCAATCACTGCATGGCTTGTGTACCTCCTTGTCCCACGGGTTCGATCGATAATTGGCGCAATATGCCGCGGGCTAAGGCCTACAGCCTGACCGAACAACTTAGCTGGGACGAATTGCCCGAAGAGCTTTCGACGGCAGCGCTTGAGGCTGCCGGTGTCAGCCCGTCGGTGATCGATGAGCAAGCATCGCTAAGCGCCCATGCGACGAGTCTTGACCCGGCGCAGCTTGCTGGGTTCCAAAGTGCCAAGTACGGGTCCGTCTTGCCGCCGTGGTCGGCGGCACACCCCTTCACGAATCTTTATGGCCCAAAGGCTGAGCAAGCCTTTGTTGTTGCAACGGTTACGGGCAACGCGCGGGTGACCGAGGTCGGCAAAGATTACGATACGCATCATATCGTTCTCGATTTCGGATCGTTGCCATTTCCGGTGCTCGAGGGTCAAAGCATTGGCATTATTCCGCCGGGCTGCGATCAGCACGGTAGGGCGCATCATCCACGTCAGTATTCTGTCGCTTCGCCACGCAATGGCGAGCGCCCTGGCTATAACAATCTTTCACTGACGATTAAGCGGGTGCTAGAGAATCACCAGGGGCAGCCTGTCCGAGGTGTTGCCAGCAACTTTATGTGTGATCTAAAGATTGGCGACAAGGTCCAGGTCACCGGTCCCTTTGGGTCGAGCTTTTTGATGCCAAATCACCCACGCAGTAGCATCGTGATGATTTGCACGGGTACAGGCAGTGCGCCCATGCGTGCGATGACTGAGTGGCGTCGGCGGATGCGCCAGTCGGGCAAATTCGAAGGCGGCAAGCTAATGTTATTTTTTGGAGCAAGAACCCAGCAAGAGCTTCCATATTTTGGCCCGCTGCAAAGTTTGCCAAGGGATTTTATTGATATTGAACTGGCTTTCAGTCGTACGCCGGGGCAGGCAAAACGCTATGTTCAAGATGCCATGCGTGATCGATCGGCAGATCTTGCCTTATTGCTCCGTGATCCCAACGCCTTCTTTTTTGTTTGCGGGCTTAAGGCAATGGAAGAGGGTGTTGTCATGACCTTGCGCGATGTGGCAGTTCAGGCCGGCATGGATTGGGAAAGCCTCGGTGCGACGATGAAAAGGGAAGGGCGCTTGCATCTGGAAACCTATTGATGCCTTTAAGCCTTGTACTCATCGCTTGTTGCGGTTGATTGGCTGATTTTTCACGCCACTGATTGGCGCAAGTCTCGGGCTACTTATTGATCTAGTCAGGTTTCTGGCTGAGTGATCCGAGATATAGCGCAGACTTCGTGCTTTCTAGGGCCTGTCCCTGAAGCAGGAGCAATGGATGAGCGATGATGAACTATTGGCACTTGCTAAACAAAGTGGTTTACTGACAAGCCTGAGCGATCAGGCTTACGACTCGTTGATGTCGGGCGATTATCGGGTGCTCCGTCAGTTCGCCCAACGTATCCTCGAGTTTTCGACAAAGCCCGAAGGGCCTGATGCGAAAACTTTATAAAGACCTTGCTCAGGCCTTTGCAGGGCCGACGGGTCTTGCAAAGGCGTGTAGCACAAGGGGTTTAGGCGCCTGGCGCTTTGTATCCTGGTACTTTTGCCGCAGCTTCGTCCATTTCCTTCGGACTGAGCAAGACAACGGTTTTCATCGATACCAGTCCGCTTGCCCCGACCGCTAATGACGCCGCGGTCATTGCTACATTGTCAGGCGCTTCAATCACTGCAACGATATCGTATTCACCGAATGAAAAGTAGCAACTTTCGAGCTTTCCACCGATTTGCTTACATAGCGCCTTAATGGCGTTAACACGTGCCGTACCGCCTTGCGCAATCACGCCTGCCGCCCCTTGAGCGTTATAGTTTCCTAGAACCATATATTTTGCCATCATCGACTCCCCTGGGTTGTTAACGTACGAGCGTTGAGACTAACTGCTTGCTTGGTGCTTGTCATCATCTTAGTGACTAGCCTAGCTTAGCCGGTTGAAGTAAGCTCGTTTGCTATGGAATGGCCGTACTTTTTCTTCGCAGAGCTTTTATTTTTCATACTTTTTTTGTGCTTCCTGCTCTGGCAGTATCTATCGCTTAAACGGGATAAGGCCTTGTTAAAAGCGCAACGTGAGGCCGAAGCGGTTGCGGCAAAGTCTGCCAAATCCAGTTTAGAAGAGGATTCAGCCGAGTCGCGTTGACCAAAGGGTGCTTGCCAAGTTGGTGGCATTCGGTTTATAAGAAATACGTAAAATAACGTACGAAATTAACCGAGTAAGCCCACGTGGAAAAGTCGGCGCTTGCCTTAGGGCGGAGCCGCTCATCGTTTTTTGGAGCAAGCACCTTGAGTCCAACCCCCCATGAGTTTGATGACGATGTCGCCATTGATCCACAATTAAGGCTTGCTGAGGCCGGAAGCCTTAGGCGTTGGCTTTTTAACTGGCTCTTTAACAGTGAGATCGAAGGAAATTACTACCAGTTCATTGAACGCTGGATTGCTCTACTGATCATCGCCAATCTTTTTGCGCTGGTCTTCGAGCATGTGCCTGCGGTTTACCAGCCCTACGCACAATGGTTCCATGTGTTCGACCTTGTTTCTGTCGGCATCTTTACGCTCGAGTATCTCATGCGACTGTATTTGGCACCCGAGGACCGCGAGTTTAAGGACTCAAGTCTTCCTCGGTTTGCATATGCGCGTAGTCCGTTTGCGCTTATTGACCTGATTGCGATTCTGCCTTTCTACCTTGCAGCCTTTATACAACTTGACTTACGCATGCTGAGGGCGTTGCGTTTGCTTCGAATTTTTAAACTGTTCCGGGTCTTGATTCCCGCCTATCGTGAGTTTCAGCAACTCAACGCGGGTCGTACTTTCCGGCAAAAGCTCCACGCCCTGGTATGGCCTGGAGAGTTTGGGGGACGTCTGCATGATTACTTTGACACTTTCATCATGGTATGGGTGGTGGTGTCGGTGGTGGCGGTGATACTGGAGTCTGTAGGTAGCATTAACTACGTCTTGAATCTTGAATTTATTATTCTAGATACAATAGCAGTCGCAGTCTTTACGCTTGAGTATTTGCTACGCATCTATACCGTGGTGGAGTCACCGGGGCACAAACACGGATTTTTCGGGCGATTCAAGTATGCAAGATCTGGAAATGCCATTATTGACATACTTGCGGTCTTACCGTTCTTCTTAGAGGCCTTTCTGCATCATCTCTTTGATTTGCGATTCTTAAGAGTGTTTCGGCTCTTACGGTTGCTCAAGCTCACCAAATATACCGGCAGTACCAAGACGCTTTACACCGTAATCAAAAGAGAGTGGCCGGTCATGAGCGCATCGGTTTTTATCATGATGTTGCTCGTGATCCTGACCGCAAGTCTTGGATATTTGTTTGAGCACGAAGCGCAGCCAGATAAATTCGAGAACATTCCAGCCTCGATTTACTGGGCGGTCATTACCTTGGCATCGGTGGGCTACGGGGATCTTTATCCAGTTACCCCTGTTGGCCGAATGATGACCATTATTCTTGCGCTGCTTGGCATAGGCATTTTCGCAATTCCAGCGGCTATTTTGTCATCAGCATTCAGTGACCAACTTCGAATTGAGCGGGAAACCCTCATGAATGAGCTGTTTGTCATGTTATCCGATGGCCATTTAAGCGCAGAGGAACAAGATGTTCTTGATCGTGAGGCAAAGCGCCTGCACTTAAGCCAAGAAGAGGTCAATCGGTTGATTGAGAAGGTTAATCAACAAAAGGCGTTGCTCGAGGACCAACAAGGTATTCCTGTTCAACGTCTCGTCAATGATCCGCAACTTGCACTTGAGCGCTTCCGCGAACTAGCCGGTCAGGTGAAACAAATTGCCTTGATGGTTAAAGCGGATGACATGCAAAAGCTTCTTGAGGCTTCTGAGCGCTCAACAGCGCTTGAGAAAAAGATCTGGCGTCAGACTTAGTGGCGCCAAGCGTCAGACTTAGTGGCGCCAAAAATGAGGTACGAAGAGCACGAGTACGGACATCAATTCAAGACGGCCTAAGAGCATGAGTACGATACAAACCCAAGTTTGCAGATCGCTTAAGCCTTTGTAGTTGGCTGCTGGCCCGACCTCACCTAGTCCCGGTCCGGTATTGTTTATCGACGCAATGACTGCCGTAAATGAACTTACAGCGTCGAGTCCAGTGAACAAAAGAATCAAAGTTCCAATACAAATGGCAAGCAGGTAAACAACAAGAAAGCCGAGGATCGATTGCAGAATCGTTGGTTCGATCACCGAACGTCCTAGCTTGACCGGGACCACAGCGCGGGGATGAACAATACGAATGAGCTCATTTCTAGAGTGTTTTAATATCAGGATCAACCGAACCATTTTGATACCGCCGCCCGTGCTGCCAGCACAGGTTGCAATGCCGCAGAGCAGGAGCATGAAAACCGGTGCAAAGAGTGGCCACTGAGCATAATCAGTGGATGCAAATCCGGTTGTTGTTGCAATTGAAACAACGTTGAATGCTGCGAAACGTAGGGCTGTCAGCGGGTCGTCATAAACGCCGTGGACATATAGGAACAAGGTAACGGCAAGAACCGAAGCGATCATGAGGAAAAGATAGCTCCTTGCTTCTAAATCCTTCCAAATTACTGTGAGGCTTCGGCTGCGAAACGCTATAAAATAAAGTCCGAAATTGACGCCGGCAATTGTCATAAAAATAATCGCAACGGTCTCAATAGCGGCCGAATCAAAGTGCGCAAAGCTTGCGTCGTAGGCACTGAATCCGCCAAGACCCATGGTCGAACACATATGCATAAATGCGTCCCACCATGTCATCCCAGCAAGGAAGTAAGCAGCCCAGCAGGCAAGAGAAACACCAAAGTAAACGAGCCAAAGTCCACGCGCTGTTTCTGAAATCCGGGGGGTAAGTTTGTCCTCCTTCATGGGCCCTGGAGTCTCTGCTTTGTAAATCTGGCTGCCGCCTACGCCAAGAATTGGTAGGATTGCAACGGTCAACACAAGTATCCCCATCCCTCCAAGTAGCACCATGAAATGTCGCCAGACGTTGATCGATATGGGAAGTTGATCAAGCCCCTCGATCACCGTTGATCCCGTCGTCGTCAATGCCGAAACTGATTCGAAGTACGCATCGGTGAAACTTAAGCCTTCGATGTATAGCATCAAAGGTAAGCCACCAAAGGCAGGCAGTACGCCCCAAACTAAAACCACAAGCATAAAACCATCGCGAGGAAGCATTTCTCGTTGACTGCCGCGAAAGAGCAAAATAAGAAGCGAGCCACAACTCGCACAGGCCGCCATACTTTGTAAGAATAGTTTGCTGGTGGCCTCATCGAATACGAAAGCGAAGGCGAGGGGAATCGCAAGCGTCATTGAAAAGAGTAACAACACGCCACCTAGCACAGTGAGCAAGGCTGATCTAGGCCAAGACAGCATAAGGATTTGCCTCATAGGTAGCCCGCTTCAACCTGAAAGAGTTTCTCAACCCAATGGATGTCTTTCTTGTGCGATACAAAAATGACGACATGGTCGCCCGGTTCAATGACTGTGTCGTGATGTGCCATCAAGATTTGCTTGTGTGCGCCTGCTTGGTCCTCAGCTTCTTCTAGCCTTGCCTCCCGAACAATCGCCCCGATCGATGCGCCGCGAGGCAGCTTGATTTGGTCGACCCTTCGATGCGCCATTGGACTGCTTTTTCGGTCTCCTAAGATAACCCCCTCCAGCGCTTCGGCAGTGCCTCGGCGAAGGCTATGGACAGCAACCACGTTTCCGCGCCGAATATAGGTGAGAAAAGATCCAATGGCCGCATGCGCTGGGGAAAGCGCAACGTCAATTTGCGTGCCCTGAACTAAGTCAGCATAGGCTTTGCGGTTCACAATCGCTAAAACCTTTGCAGCACCCATTTGCTTTGCCAACAGGGCGGACATGATATTGGTCTCGTCGTCGTTGGTTAAGGCTAAAAACATATCGGTTTCACCGATCCGCTCTTCTTCAAGCAATCGGGCATCACTTGCGTCGCCATGCAATATCAAGGCACGCGTTGGGAGTTGTGATGCCAAATAGTCGCAACGTGATTTTCTTGGCTCGATGATCTTGAGGCGGTGGTCCGACGCAATAGAACGTGCAAGTCTGAGCCCGACATTGCCTCCGCCCGCAATGACAAGCTTGCGCACAGGGTCGGAGGGATTGTGCATCGCGATGAGCACTTCGTGGATGTCTTTGGCAGCAGCAAGGACGAAAACTTCATCACCATGTTCAATGGTGCTGTTGCCATCGAGTGTTGACAGTGCCTTCTCGTTACGGAAAATTGCAACGACACGAAACTCGCAAGATGGGACAAGGCCCGGTATTTCGCCGAGTCGATGCTTGACCAGTGGACTACCGGTGACCGCGCGAACCGCAATAAGATTGAGTAGCCCACCAGCAAATTCTAAAACCTGTAAGGCCTCGGGATAAGCAATAAGCTTTTCAATATAGGAAGTTACGATTTGCTCGGGGCAGACGACGTGGTCGACGGCAAAACCTGTGCTCCTGCTTGTGAGTGGGTCGTTTTCGACAAATTCCGGGCTTCTTACTCTTGCGATGGTGGTTGGCAAATTAAATCGTTCGTGAGCCACTTTGCATGCCACCAGATTGGTCTCATCGCTTGCAGCACAAGCAATGAGCATATCGCTATCAGCTGCACCCGCTTGGGCGAGTACAGAGGGTTGGATGCCGTTTCCGACGATCACCTTGAGATCAAGCCGGGCTTGTAAGTCCATCAATCGACTGGGATCACTATCAACAATCGTAATGTTGTTTTTTTCAGAAACAAGACTCTCGGCAACGCTCTCGCCCACCCGACCTGCTCCTAAAATAAGAATGTTCATGGCATTTCTGGTGTAAGTGGATTCGGGAGGGTCTCGTAAATATACGTACGTATAAACACTTATTGTATGATAACCCGATCCCATGTCTTTAAGCGGAGTCCACCATGAAACATCAGGCTTTTTTTGTACGCGCCATTGCGCTTTTTGCCAGTCTCGGTGCGGTTTGTCCAACGGTTCAGGCTCAGCAGAGTCTGGCGCTGACGGCCAACGCATCGGTCGTAAGTGATTATCGCTATCGTGGGATTACGCAAACTCGCTTCGATCCGGCACTTCAAGTGGGAGCGGATCTGAGCCTTCCAGACGGGTTTTATCTGGGTGCCTGGGCGACAAATATAAAGTGGCTCAAAGACGCTGGGCAGGGAGGTAAGGGCTCTTCCGAGATTGATTTCTATGGAGGCTATAAAACGCCCCTGGGTCGGCACATGACTGCGGATGTCGGCGCATTACGGTACCAATATCCTGGCAATAACTATGCACTGATGGGTCAAAATGATAACGCCAACACCACAGAGCTCTATGCTGCGCTGAGCCTCGGTCATGCCACGCTCAAGTATTCTCGGGCCGTCACGAGCTTGTTTGGCTGGGCCGATTCGAAAGGGAGTGGCTATCTTGATTTGTCAGCTAATTTCGATTTGGGTGCGGGCTGGAGTTTGACGCCACATATTGGTCGACAAACTGTCGCTCGTCATGGTTTGGCAAACTATACTGATTACGCGCTGTCGATCAACAAAGAGGTTGCTGGTTTTGTCTTTGGTGCAAACTACATAGCCGTCGATGCAAGAGACGAGTCGATGTATCGAGCTGATGGCAAGTTTGCAGGTAAGTCGGGGCTTATTTTTTCCGCAAAATATAATTTTTAAGGATTTGATCGTTTGAACTTGGGCCAGTCAGCAAGGCTAGGCGTTGAGACCTTTTTTTTGTGGTCCTGCTAACCATGCTTGCACGCTTGCAAAGCGCTTGCCATGTGATCTTGGCTGCGTTGTGCATATGGTTGTTGCTACTCGGTCCCTTTCTTCACGCCCATATGGGTTCGTTTCGGATTGGTGGATTTCATTTGCCCGGACTCGCTGTTGTTAGCGTGCCCGAAGATATTGCAAGTGTTGGCACGATCGTAGCCCCCCAGCCCGGCGACTTGCTCGGTTGCCCCAACGAGTTAACAGCTATATCAGAGCAAAAGCTTGACTGGCCTGAGTCAGCGGTACTCGGTGTGGGTCACAGCACTTTGCGCGAGCGTTTGACCTTCACTTCGTTGAGCGAGTCGACGGCCTTGCCAGTCGATGCGCTCATGAATCTGAGTTGGTTACTCATCGCGTGGGCATTAATAGCTGTTTGTTGCTTTTCGCGCAGACGATTTAACTTTGTTTGTCTCCCTGTCTTAACTTTGCATGGGCTGACCCCACCAGCCCAAGCACCCCCCATCGCTAAATAACCTACTGAGGTTTAGCCGCTGCTTGTCATTGGGCGTGTCACTTGTGTCGTCTGATGCGAGTCGTTAGCGTTGAATCATTTTCGTATCAAACTTTGGTGCGGTATGAGCGCATTTTAGTGGGGATAAAAACGATGCATTGTTTATTTTGGCTGTCCCGCTCTGGACATTCCTCGTTATGGATGCCCCTGCAATACAGCTTTACCAGAGGCCTAATCGCTGGCTCGATCCTACTAGGCTCAGTTCTTAGCCAGGTTTATGCTCAAGAGTTCTGGCGGCCAAGGGAAATCCAGGTTGAGGCAAATCAGCGCGCTAGCTTGGGCGTCACAAGCGCCAGGCCAACGCCTCTTTCTTCGCGAAGTATCGTCGCAAGTGGCCTGGTCGTTAGCGCACCGGGCTATGAGTGGGTGGTCACATCGCCTCTGCCTGCCACCATCGTTCAAAAGCTTGCTGATCTCGGTGATAGGATCGATAAGGGTCAAGCGCTTGCTTTGCTTGCAAGCCCGGCGCTGGGCGAGTTGCGACGACAACTTGAAGAACTTGCCATCGAGAAAATGCAAGCGAAGTCGGTCGTTGATCGCGATCGTGCCCTCTTAGCAGAAGGTTTAGTCCCACCCGCACGATTGCAACTGAGCGAGACGCGTCTTGCCGTGATTGAGGCCTCTGAGCGAGCCAAGTTGGCCGAGCTGGCATCAACAGGGTTCGAAACGGCCATTCCCGAGCGTGAAAGCTTGGCGCAAGGGCGAGTTCTTGCGCCGATGCGCGGTCAGCTCATCGAAGCCAGTTTACTGCCTGGGCAACGTGTTGAAGCAGGCTCTGTTCTCTTTCGTATCGCAGATACCGCACAGTTACAGCTCATGCTAGACGTCTCGTTGGATAAGGCGAGTCAGGTAAGGGTGGGAGACCGTTTCAAGGTTCAATCGGGTCGAGCGAGCGGAACGATAGCGGGCATTAGCCGGGCACTTCACGTCGGCCAGCAGGCACGTCTGCGTGGAAGGCTTGACAACAGCATCGGGCTGGCACTCGGCGACTTGGTCATGGTTGAGATTCAAAGTCGTGTGAGCACGGCAGACGATCAGGTTCAGGTGGTCCCGGCAACTGCGCTTAGTCAATACAAGGATAAGAGCATCCTATTTATTGAAACACCAGGCGGCTATAAGGCTCAAGCCGTCGAGGTGCTTGCAAGGCTCGATGGTCAAATTCATGTTCGAGGCAAGTTTGGTGATCAAGATCGGGTTGCGGTTGCCGGGGTTGCGGCACTGCGCGCCTTGTTGCAAAAGGGCGAGTAGTGATGAATTCCTTATTACCTGCGGTATTGCGTTATCGCGGATTGGTCTTGCTGCTTGCGATGGTGCTGGCGGCAAGCGGCTGGCTGGCATGGCTCAAGCTCCCTGTCGACGCATTTCCTGATATTTCTCCTACCCAGGCAAAAATTATCTTAAAAATTCCTGGGATGACGCCAGAGGAAGTTGAACTTCGGGTGGTCAAACCGATTGAGCTTGAGCTACTGAGCATTCCTCGCAAGATCATGGTTCGTTCGATGTCTAAGTACGGTATTGCAGACATCACGATCGATTTTGAGTCAGGCGTTGATATCTACTGGGCTCGTCAACAAGTTAGCGAGCGATTGAGCGGGGTGATGGATATGCTACCGGCGACGGTTCAGGGTGGACTAGCACCCATCACAACGCCGTTGAGTGAGATGTTCATGTTTACAGTAGAGGGTGAATCACACAGCCTGGAGGCTCGCCGCAGGGTGCTTGATTGGGTGATCCGTCCAGAACTCAGAACGATATCAGGTGTTGCCGATGTCAACGCCCTGGGTGGGCGTGTTGCCGCTGTCGAAGTCGTTCCTGACGCAGCGCGGATGGCGCGCTTTGGCATAACGATGCAAGACCTTCGCGAAGCGCTTGCACAGAATAACGCTAACGATGGTGCAGGCCGAGTCATTGCTGGTGAAGAGGCTCTCGTTGTCAGAATCGAAGGATCAGTCAACGATCTTGATGCCTTGCGCCGCATTCGATTGCAAGCCGCTGAGGGTCTGGCGCAGGGCTCGAAGCAACGCTTGCTGGTCGATGATGTAGCAAGTGTGAGAATGGGCAGCCTTACGCGCTACGGTGCAGTGAGTGCGGATGGCAGAGGTGAGACCGTACAAGGTTTGGTATTGGGCATGCGAGGTGCAAACGCTCGCGAAGTGGTAACGGCTGTGAAACTGAAGCTTGTCGACATTGAAAGGCGTCTGCCAGACGGCATGAGTTTGCGTGTTTTTTACGATCGAGGCGATCTGGTGACGAGAGCGTCGAACACGGTGATTAAGGCGCTTGCTGAGGCCGCCCTGCTTGTTTGTCTGGTGCTCTATTTGTTTTTGGGTGGATTGCGGGCGGCTGTAGTTGTGGCAGTTTCCCTGCCGCTTTCACTTTTGGCGACATGCTTACTGATGCGCTACAGCGGACAAACCGCGAATCTTATGAGCCTTGGTGGTCTGGCGATTGCACTAGGTATGCTTGTCGATGCTTCAGTGGTTGTGGTTGAAAACATTGAGGCTTCCTTTGCGCAGCAAACTCCACAAGGGTTCTTAGAGCGGCTCCAGGTCCTTACGAAGGCGATCGAGGAAGTGGTCAAGCCAGTGGTATCGGGCGTTTTGATCATCGCCATTGTATTTATTCCACTTCTCACACTAGAAGGGCTCGAAGGTAGGTTATTTGCACCCGTGGCGATCACGATTGTGATGGCATTAGCTTGCTCGCTTGTTATCGCTTTTTTGGTTGTACCTTCATTAGCTTCGTTCTTAATAAAGCCCCAGACCCATGGGGTACATCGTGATCCCTGGTTGATGCGAGTGATCTTTAGAGCCTATGTGGTCTCGCGCGATCGGCTTTGGGCGCTACCTAAGCTTTTGTACAGTGTTGTGACGGCAATATTGTTAGCTGCTATAGCGGTCTACTTTTCAATAGGAAAGACCTTTATGCCGACGATGGACGAAGGTGACATTTTGATTCAGGTGCAAAAACTTGCTTCAAGTTCGCTGGAAAGCTCGATCGCAACCGACAGTATGATCCAACAGCAGATTCTTGCTAAGGTGCCTGAGGTTCAATCGATCGTTGCCAGGGTTGGCTCCGATGAGATCGGGCTTGACCCGATGGGATTAAATGAGACCGATCTCTTTTTGATTATGAAACCAAGTGATCAATGGCGAGGTCCCAAGGCAGCCGTCGTCGATGCTTTGCGCGAGGTCATGGAGCAGTTTCCCGGCATTGACTATGGCTTCACCCAGCCCATTGAAATGAGGGTGTCAGAAATGCTCACCGGGGCCCGTGGCGATGTTGCGGTCAAGGTGTTTGGTGACGATTTGCAGGCGCTCAATGACGCGGCCCAGCTGATTGCCAAGTCCATTCACGCGTTGCCAGGCGCAGCAGAAGTGATCGCTCCAAAAGTTGAAGGTTTCCGATACCTTCGTGTGTTGCCCGACAGGTATCGACTTGGAGAACTTGGTATATCGATAGACAGTTTTCAAAGACAGCTGCGCATGGCGCTTGAAGGTGAGGCCGTTGGCGTCATGCTTGAAGGTTCGATTCGAACCCCCATCATTATTCGGGGCGACGAGCGCCTTCGGGAGAATCTTGACGCTTTGGCGCGCTTAAAGATTACTGGTGAGCATGCAAGTGCGTATAGCGTTGAGACCTTGGCTCGCCTGGAAATGGTTGACGGTCCGATTCGGGTCGACCATGAGCAGGGTCAGCGTTTTGCGAATGTGCAGGTGTCGGTGGAAGGACGAGACTTGACTGGGTTTGTGCAAGAGGCCCAATTGGCTGTCCAAGCGCTGGCTTTACCTACCTCGCTGCGCGTGACTTGGGGTGGTCAGTTTGAAAATCAACAGCGCGCTGCTGCGAGACTTGGCCTAGTCATTCCTGCCTCAATAGTCATGATTTTTATCATTTTAATGTTGACCTTTGGTTCTATGAGCCAGGCCTTGCTCGTTTTATTAAACGTGCCGTTTGCCCTGGTTGGAGGGGTCTTCGCCCTAGCATTGTCTGGCGAGTATTTGTCAGTACCTGCATCGGTTGGCTTCATTGCGCTCTTGGGTATCGCCGTATTGAACGGCGTGGTCATGGTGAGTCACTTCAACGAGCGGATTGCGACGGGAGAGGCAATCGAAACCGTGATTAGAAAAGGTGCAGAGCGACGCCTTCGTCCGGTGTTGATGACTGCACTAATCGCTGCTCTTGGGATGATCCCCTTATTGTTTGCGACTGGGCCGGGCTCGGAGATTCAGCGCCCGCTTGCTATTGTTGTTACGGGCGGATTACTGAGCTCGACCCTTCTAACGCTTTATCTGCTTCCGCGAATTTTTGTTTGGACTGCAGGGCGTAAGCATCTAAAGGGGGTGGGACAATGATCAAGGGCACCATGATCAAGGAAAGCATGCATAAGCGAGCAGGCCAGGTGTTTAGCCTTGTATGGCTTGTGACGGTGCTTGTAACAAGTTCGCACGCTCACACTGAGCCGCGATTGGGCATGGACAAGCTTCAAGGGACATCGTCGATTGAATTAATGCCGAGTGAGGCAGAGGTTCGAGCAGCGCTTGCGCAACAGCCAAAACTTGCAGCGACAAAGGCTCGTCTTGCGGGGCAGGGCCAGGAGGCCTTGTTGAGACGGCTTGGACCCTATGAAACACATCTTGCACTCGGCCAGCAGCATCGGCGGCCGCGCATGTCAGTGGAGAGCGTATCGATCGATCGCAGCTTAGGTCTGGAGCGTAGCTTACGACTTTGGGATAAGCTTGCCGTTGACCAAGCATGGGCAGACGCTATTGAATCAAGAGCAAATGCTGAGCGGGCATTAAGCGAGCTGAGCCTTCGACAGCAATTTCTTGAACATTGGCGTGGCTTCTTGCGCGAGCTACTCGCCGAAGAGGCCGCAAGGCGAACCGCAGCAAGCAGTGAGGCCTTGTGGATCCAGGCACAAGCGCGGCGACGTCTGGGCGAACTTGCGCAAGTCGACGAGCAGACCGCGAAGGCTGAGCAATTGCAAGCCTTTGCTGATCTGATCGAAGCTCGCTCAAGAAAGCTTGCAAAAATAGAACAACTCAAGAAGCGCTATCCCGTACTAGGTTTTGATCGATCACTACCCACAACGCCAGCGCAGTGGTTTGGCCTACTCAACGCGGTTCAAAAGCTGCCAACCGATATCGATCGCGCGGAGCATCAATATATAGAACAAAACCCGCTCGTGTTACTTGCAAAACTACAAGGCTTGGAACTTGGTTTGCAGGCTAAGCGCATCGACTTAGATCAACGTCCCGACCCTAGCCTCGGCGCTTTTGTTTCTCAGGAGCGATCGGGTGCTGAGCATGTGATTGGCGTCCAAGTATCAATCCCAATTGCTGGTCAGCAAAGGGCAGTGGCTGCAAAGCTTGCCGTTCATCAGCTTGAAGAGTCCTTCAGCTTGAATGAAGAACTCATCCTTGAGATGCGCTCGGATCTTCGCGCACGACTGAGCAGTTGGCAGCAAGGGCTTCTTGCACTTAAGCCGCGCTGGGAGGCATATGCCTTGCATGATGAGGCAGCAGTGCGCAGTTTGCGGGGCTTCGCATTGGGCGAGCGCTCATTGACGGAGGTGCTCCAAGCGCGCCGCGTGGCTGATTTGCAATATATTCAGGCCCTAAGTCAAAGTTTAGAACTTCTTTTGTTAAAAACCGGCTTAGAGCTTGATCTAGGACTTCGCTGGCAATGAACCGTCGCCATATTTATGGTTTGGAAGCTTCGGGCAATGGACGCTTCAATAGACCGTTCTTAAAAGCAAAGCTGGCATGCTGGTAGCTACGGATGGCTTCCTCGATAAGCACTTCTTGTGCGTGGTCGGTCGGGTCGAGTACGGCATTGGTTTTCGCATCAACAACCCTTATGTTCCGGTTCGGGTAAAGCTCAACCACCTTACCGTCCTTATAAAGTCCAACGGTCTGTTGATTTGCAAAGTACGCACGTTGGTTACGAGTGCCATCTTTGAATGCATCTTGACCGAAGAAGCGGGAGCTGTAGGGAAGGCGAAGTAGTCCAAGCAGGGTTGGAGCAATATCAATCTGTGAGCTAATTGCGTCAAAGGTGCCCGGTGTAATCAAGCCCGGAGCGTGGATAAAGAGCGGAATGTGGTAATTGCTTGGTGGTAGCTCTGCCTTACCTCGTCCGAGATGGGTGTGGTCAGCAAGGATGACAATGATACTGTCCGTATACCAGGGCTGTTTTTTTACAGCCTCTAACCATTTGCCAATGGCGTAGTCGCTATATTTCACCGCGCCCTCGCGCCCTGTTTTTGATGGGATATCGATACGGCCTTCGGGATAGGTGAAGGGGCGATGATTCGAAGTGGTCATGATGTGCATGAATACAGGCTGACCCTTGTTTGCTCTGCGTTCCATCTCGCGAAGACTTTGTGCAAATAAATCCTCATCAGCAACGCCCCAAATCGTTTCATGGGATATCTGCTCAGGTCTCAATACCTGCCGATCGACAACCTCGTAGCCATTACGTCCAAAAAAGTCCTTCATGCTGTCGAAATAGCTATAACCGCCATAAAGGTAGACGCTCTGCCATCCGTGGTCCGAAAGAATCTGACCCAATGTTTGTAGACCTTGAGCTGCAGGCCTTCGCACGATGGCATGACCTGGTGTTGGCACGATACCCATGCTAATCGCTTCAAGTCCTCGGACCGTACGCGTGCCCGTGGCGTAGAATTGGGTAAACCTTAAGCTCTCCTCGCTAAAGGCATCTAGATAAGGCGTGAGGTTGGACGTGGCACCGTAGCTACCTAGAAATGCAGCACTGAGGCTCTCGACTGACACAAGCAAAACATGGCGCTTTCTAGGCGGTTTTTCAGCTTGCACCTCATGTTGAAAGGCTTTTGGATCGGCTATCTCACGGGTCGCATAGAACTGTTCATAGTCGATTTCATTATGAAAAAATGCATGAACAAAATCGTAATAACCGTTACCGGCAAGTTCATTGATTCGAGAGTCGCTGCTGAATTGCTTCCATGAGGCATTACTGGCAAGCAAAAGACCGGTTGCAATCAGTGGCCAAAGCGTTGCTGCTGTCAGTCTATGCCTGAGGTCTTGTTGGCCCGTTTGAATTCTCTTTGATTGAAAAAGGAAAAAAAACCAGAGGAGCGCTGCGAGAAGCGCAAGTACACCAAAGATAGTGGAAAGGTTATAAGATTCGCGGATATTACCGATAACTTCAGTTCTAAAAACTAGGTAATCAACCGCTATAAAATTAAACCTTGTTGAAAACTCATTCCAAAATAAAATTTCGGAGATGGCGGTAAAGGATAGGCATAAAGCGACGGGCATCGAAACAAGCCGTATAGCCCAGCGCATCAACCGCAGACGTCCTGGCGGAAGAAGGCAAAAAGCGGCGATAAACCCTGAAGCGCCGAGGCTTAAGACTGTTAGGTCAAATAGAAATCCGATCGCAAAGCTAAGCAGTGTACTGAAGGGGCTTGCAACGATGCTCTCACTATTCATCAGTGCTAGGACGGCACGGGTGAGCCCATTGACGGCCAAGAAGCCAAGCAATAAAGGGGCAAGCCATATGCTGTGTCCGGGCAATGCCCAGGGGATAATCGCTCGCAACATGCTTGAAAACCTAGTCAATCAAGTCCTCGTGAAACTAGTCAATCAAATCTCCGCAAAAAATGCGGCCCCTGGGTGTGGATACCCTGTATATTTGATTCGGTCTTTGAGAGACATAAGTATAAGCCCTTAGGGCTGAAACTCGACGCTCGAGCGGTGTATCCTTCGCGGGGGAATGTTTGACTAGGGCGGGGTGGCAGAGTGTTATGCCGTGGCCTGCAAAGCCACGCAGGGTGGTTCAAATCCATCCCCCGCCTCCACTTGAAGCAATTATTCCCCGCTTCGCAAGGCCTTGAACTTGGCTGCCATGGTGGGATTACCTCGTGTGAGTTTCTTGATACTTACATCTTGCGCTTTATCGTTGGCAAGTCGCAGGTTGCGGTCTGTGCCAAGGAGAGCTTCCTTGGTTTTTTGAAGGTGATCGATCGATTTGTCGATTTCGTCAATCGCCGTCTGAAACCGCCTTGACGCCAAATCATAATTTTTCGCAAAGCCGGTTTTGAAGCTATCAAGCTCGGCTTCGAAGTGTGTGATGTCTATGTTTTGGGCTTTCATGACTGCAAGTTCACGCTTAAAAGTCATCGACTTTTGCGATGCATTGCGCAACAAGGTGATGATTGGTATAAAAAATTGAGGTCGAATCACGTACATTTTTTGATATCGATGTGAGACATCGACAATCCCGCTGTTATAAAGATCGCTTTCAGGTTCAAGCATTGAGACTAAGACCGCATACTCGCAGGATTTTTCTTGCCTATCTTTGTCAAGTTCTTTGAAAAAATCTTCATTTCTATTTTTTGAAGCGCTACGGTCGCTTTCGTTTTTCATCTCAAACATAATCGAGACGATCTCCAGGCCATCTGGGTCAAGCTCTCGGAAAACATAGTCACCCTTGCTTCCGCCTCGCGCATCGTTGTCTTTCTCAAAATAAGCGTTTGGAAATGCACTGGCACGTAGTCGATTGAATTCATTCTCGCAATGTTGTTCCAGGGTCTCGCCGAGCATTTTGCTCGACAGTCTTGCCTTCATGTCGCGAAGACGCTCGATTGCTTCATCGCGGTCTTTGAGCTGAGTTTCATACTTGTCCTTCAAGGCGGCTTCGGCGAGTTGCTTTTCAACCTTGCTCTGTTCAAGTTTGACTGCAAGACGATCGCGCTCGCTTGCCATAGACTGAATCGCTTCATTGATCGCAAGTTTTTGGCTAAGGTCATGCGATCCGATTTGTGCTTTTAAGCGCTCAATCAGCTGATCCTTTTGGGCGGCTTCACGCACGAGCGCCTGACTAAGTTGGGCTTTGACCAGTTCAATAGCCGTGCGTTTGTCTTGCTCGGCTAGAGCGAGGCGTTTTTGGAGCTCTGCGTCGAACTCGCGGTCTCGGATCTGTTTCATGATGTCGGCATAGCCCGATTCATCGATCTTGAAGGCCTTGGAACAATGAGGGCAAATAAGGTCGTGCATGCAAAAGCTCACGCTGAATGTGATAACGGAAACCAAACTAAGAATCGACAACCACCTGCCTTGCCGTTTGCAGTAATTGGGCTTTGGAGGCTCAACTCAAGCCGATGTTGCTTGGCGATTTCGCGAACAATGGCCAAACCGAGGCCACTGCCACTGGCTTGGTGACCGAGTACGCGATAAAAACGTTCAAACACGAGCGCCTGTTCTGCCTCGGGTATACCTGGACCGTTATCCTCGACCTCGAGCAGCAATTTTGCATCGCTCGACCTAAGCCTTACGGTGACAATACCGGGCTTAGAACAATAGCGTAAGGCGTTGTCGACTAAATTATTGAGCATTTCAGACACCATGACCGGGTGGATCCATACCTTGAGCCCTTCGACTTCGGGATCCACTTCAAGTCCAAAATCGTGGCCTGCAGCAAGCGCTTGATCGGCCCAGTCCTGAGCCCATTCACGCAGTTGCTGCGCGAATGCAATCGGCACCATGCGATATTGTGCCTGGTCGAAACTCTCGGTTCGGGCGAGGGAGAGCAATTGATTCAAGACGTGCGCTGCCCGTTCTGAACTTCGTATCAATTGGCTGAGACTTTGTCGAATTTCATCAGGATCGTTGCTCCTCAAGGCGAGTTCGGCCTGGGTTCGAATACCGGCGAGTGGTGTTTTCATTTGGTGGGCTGCGTCGGCAATAAAGCGTCGTTGCAGGCGCATCAATTGCCCCATCCGGTCAAGCAAATCGTTGAAGGAACTCAGCAAAGGCGCTAGCTCTTCGGGAGTACCTCTGACTTGCAGCGTTGATAAATCATCGGGGCGCCGGTCCTGTATGCGCTGCTGTAATCGCCCGAGTGGTTTTAGTGCCTGAGTAAGCCCAAACCACACCAAAACAATTGCGAGCGGAAGTACGATGAATTGGGGAAAAATCAGGCCTCTAATGATCTCATTGGCAAGTGCCTCACGCGATTCTGTTGTTTCAGCAATTTGAACAATAAGTGATTGTTGTTCGGTATTGAGCGCAAGTAGGTGGACAGCGCTCACGCGGACTTCTTCACCGTGATAGCGTGCATAACGGATAGAGACAGCCTCAGGATCTGGTAAGAAATCAGGATCATGGCTGGGCACATCAGGGTCACCTGCGATGTAGCCACCATCGGGTAATCGGATTTGATAACGATAAGTGGTTCCCCCCTGGGTGCCACTAGCTTGGCTGCTCAAAGGGATGATCGGTGGAAAGCCTCCGGGCATATATTCCTGGGCGCGAACCCTTTGTGCAATGAGCAGCGATTTTTCCTCAAGAGCGCGGTCAAAGGGTTGGTCTGCAATCGAGCGGGCCATTGAAAAGGTCAGTACGACGCTCAAGGGCCAGAGCAAGAGTAAGGGCGCGAACATCCAGTCAAGGATTTCGCCAAAGATCGTTCGTTGCTCGGGTTCTGGCGCACGCAGGACGGCAAAAAGGCCGGCACGCTTCGGGTTGGAGTGGCCGCCTGTGTCGCTGCTTGCAGCGCGTCGAGCAAGACTTTGGCTTTGCTCAGTGCGTCTGGGTAGGCCGTTCAAGGCAATATCCGAGCCCGCGTACCGTTGAGATGGTGACATCGCAACCATCAAGCTTTTTTCTCAATCGGTGTACGTAGACTTCAACCGCGTTATGGCTCACTTCGTGGCCCCACTCGCAGAGGTGTTGCACGATATGCTCTTTGCTCACAAGCCGCCCAACACGTGTGAGCAGTACTTCCAAGAGCGCTACCTCACGAGCAGATAACTCTAAGGTTTCATTTTGGTGAAAGGCAGTTCGGGCTGACTGGTCGTAGGTCAGCGAGCCGTGCTGTATTTGTGATGATGCTTTACCCATCCCCCGACGCACCAATGCTCTAACGCGTGCCTCGAGTTCGCTGAGTGCAAAGGGCTTGGCCATGAAGTCGTCAGCGCCCGCATCAAGCATTTTGACGCGTTGTTCAACCGAATCGGTTGCAGTGAGAATGAGAACCGGGATACCCGATTGTCTTGCTCGGAGTCGCTTTAAGACCTCAATCCCGCTGAGTCCTGGCAAGCCAAGATCAAGGATCAGTAGATCAAAGGATTCAAATCCAAGCGCTGTGTCGGCGCTTTGGCCGGATACGAGATGATCAACCGCGTAGCCCGCTTGTCGTAGCGAGCGGCTTAAGCCATCAGCCAGTATCTCGTCGTCCTCGACTAATAGGATGCGCATGATCTGTCTCCCCTCCTGCTGCCTGCCGTATTAAGTCGGCGGTTTCTTTTGCTACACGTGCTGCAGCCTCAGCGTAATCCTCTCCGTCGCTCGCGTAAAGGATTGCGCGGGAAGAATTCAACATCATGCCCCATCCCAAATCGTCGCGACCCGCTCTAACGGCCGCGGCAACATCCCCTCCTTGAGCGCCTATGCCTGGAACGAGCAGGGGAAGATCAGGGGCGAGTTCACGTACACGCGCGAGTTCCAGCGGGTAGGTGGCACCCACAACCAAGGCCATTTGCGCATCGCGATTCCAACGATGGGCCGCCAAGAGGGCTACCCATTCATAAAGTGGCAATTGACTACGAAGGGCAGGCTGAGCTGCGGCGGGAAACGCTTGCCAATCCGCATCCGGTATGTGCACTTCAAGCCCTTGTAGGTCAGCACCTCCAGGGTTTGAGGTACGGCAAAGCGCAATCACCCCCCGGTCTTTGTAGGTGAGGTAGGGCGCGATGGAATCGGTGCCCATATAAGGGCTCACCGTAACCGCATCAGCCTTGTATCGCTCAAAGGCCTCGCGTGCATAGTGCTCGGCGGTACTTCCGATATCGCCGCGCTTGGCATCGAGAATCGTTGGAATACCCGGATGCCTTTGTCGCAAATAGTCCATGAGTGCTTCAAGGCAGTCTTCAGCGCCAAGGCTTGCAAAGTAAGCAATTTGTGGCTTAAACGCGCAGGCAAACGGGGCAGTGGCATCGGCAATTGAGGTACAAAAAGCAAAAAGTGCATCCGACCTGCCCTTGAGCGGCGAGGGAAATCGGGACGGGTCTGGGTCGATACCGACGCAGAGCATGGAGTCGCTTATGGTCCAAGCCTTGCGTAGTTTGGCTACAAAACCAGTCGATGGCGACAGCTTGTCACAATCCATCGTTTATGTCCGCGTTGAGGCGCCTGCCGTTGCTAGCATCAAAGACGTGTAACAAAGCTGGGTCAGTACATAGGCCAATCGTTTCGCCCACTGCAAAAGCATGACGTTCGCGAAATACAGCCACCAGGTCGCCTGCGTCAGACTTCATGTGTACGAGGGTGTCTGCCCCTGTGGGTTCAATCACTGCAATCCTGCCGCGCAGTGCCTGCGATTGATCGGGCGAGCAAAGTTGTAAATGCTCAGGACGTATCCCAAGTCGAATTGCTTTGGGTCCAGGGGCATTAGCCGCTTTCATCGCAGGCGCCGCCCATTGAGTCTGTCCTTTGAAGACGATGGCGCGACTGTCTTGGATCTCAGCCTCGAGCAGGTTCATCGCTGGCGAGCCAATAAAGCTTGCAACAAAGGGATTAGCTGGGCGGTCATAGAGCTCAAGCGGTGCACCAATCTGCTCGATCACCCCATCATGCATGACCACGATCTGATCAGCCATGGTCATTGCCTCAATTTGATCATGGGTGACATAGATCGCTGTGGTTTTCAGTCTGAGGTGGAGTTCCTTGATTTCCGCCCTCATCTGAACCCTGAGCTTGGCGTCGAGATTCGATAGCGGTTCATCAAAAAGGAAAACTTGTGGATTGCGGACAATGGCCCGGCCCATCGCCACCCGTTGCCTTTGGCCTCCTGACAGTTGCCTCGGATAACGCTCGAGCAAGGCATCCAAGCCCAAGATCTGGGCGGCTTCTTTCACACGTGAGGCCATTTCCGCTTTGCTCTGTCCGGCAAGCTTGAGTGAAAACCCCATGTTCTGCGCGACCGTCATGTGCGGATAGAGCGCATAGTTTTGAAACACCATCGCGATATCTCGATCTTTGGGCGGCACGCTGTTGACCACGCGATCGCCGATCAGAATATCCCCCGAGCTGATTTCTTCAAGACCTGCGATCAGTCTCAACAAGGTTGATTTGCCACAGCCTGAGGGCCCGACCAAGACGCAAAACGCGCCGTCTTCGATCTTCACATCGACGCCACGCAATACCTTGGTCGGACCAAAGTCCTTGACGACTTGTTTGATCTCTACGCTTGCCATCGAACCAAGATCCTATGCGCTAACAAGAAGACACGATAGTACCGGTTTCCATCATTGAGCCAGGGCTTGGCATGAAACAAAAACAAAAGGCCTGGCTTTTGACCAGGCCTCTTGCCGCCAGAGGGCGCCCTGACCTGTTGGTCAGCGCTGCAAACCGGCGTTGCGAGACGCGGGGTCTCACATAAGGGGTGTTACATATCCATGCCGCCCATGCCACCCATGCCGCCCATGCCGCCTGGCATACCGCCGCCAGCAGCAGGCTTGTCATCAGGGGCTTCAGCAACCATGGCATCGGTTGTGAGCATCAAACCGGCTACCGAAGCAGCGTTTTGAAGTGCTGTACGCGTTACCTTGGTGGGATCAACAACGCCCATTTCGAGCATGTCGCCATAGCTTCCGTTGGCAGCGTTGTAGCCATAGTTACCTTTGCCCTCGAGGACCTTGGCAACGACAACGCTGGGCTCATCACCTGCATTGGCAACGATGAGGCGCAGAGGCTCTTCAACGGCGCGCATCACGATCTTGATGCCAGCATCTTGATCGGGGTTGCTTCCAGCTACCTTGGTTGCGCCACGTGCACGCAAGAGCGCAACGCCACCGCCAGCCACGATACCTTCTTCGACTGCAGCACGGGTCGCATGCAATGCATCTTCGACACGGGCCTTCTTTTCTTTCATCTCAACTTCGGTTGCTGCGCCGACGCGGATGACTGCAACGCCACCTGCTAGCTTGGCAACACGCTCTTGAAGCTTCTCGCGGTCGTAGTCTGAAGTGGCTTCTTCGATTTGTGCGCGGATTGCTTTCACGCGCGCCTCAATGTTGCTTGCGTCGCCTGCACCATCGATGATGGTGGTGTTTTCCTTGCCGATCTCGATGCGCTTGGCGCGGCCAAGATCTTGGAGCGAGGCTTTTTCCAGCGTCATGCCGGTTTCTTCAGAAATCACAACACCGCCGGTCAAAATAGCCATATCTTCGAGCATGGCCTTACGACGATCGCCAAAGCCAGGAGCCTTAACGGCGCAGGTCTTGAGAATGCCGCGGATATTATTGACCACCAAAGTTGCAAGAGCTTCGCCTTCGACATCTTCGGCAACAATCATCAGCGGACGGCCAGCTTTGGCAACACCTTCAAGCACGGGGAGTAGTTCACGGATGTTGGAGATCTTCTTGTCATAGAGCAAGACAAAGGGATCGTCCAGCACAGCGATTTGCTTGTCGGGATTGTTGATGAAGTAAGGCGAGAGATAGCCGCGGTCAAACTGCATGCCCTCAACCACATCGAGTTCGTTGTTCAATGACTTGCCATCTTCAACGGTGATTACGCCTTCTTTGCCAACTTTCTCCATCGCTTCAGCGATGATGCGGCCGATTTCCTCGTCGGAGTTGGCTGAAATCGAACCAACCTGAGCGATCTCTTTGGAGGTGGTCGAAGGCTTGCTAATCTTCTTGAGTTCCTCGATCAAGGCGGTCACCGCTTTGTCAATACCGCGCTTGAGATCCATTGGGTTCATGCCAGCCGCAACAAACTTCATGCCTTCGCGAACGATCGCTTGGGCAAGAACGGTTGCTGTGGTGGTGCCGTCACCAGCGTTATCGCTCGTCTTGGAAGCAACTTCCTTGACCATTTGCGCACCCATGTTCTCGAACTTGTCTTTCAGTTCGATCTCTTTTGCTACCGATACACCGTCTTTGGTGACGGTAGGTGCACCAAAGCTGCGCTCGAGGACCACGTTACGACCTTTGGGGCCAAGCGTGACCTTGACTGCGTTGGCCAGAATGTTAACGCCGTTCACCATGCGCGAACGGGCGTCATCACTGAATAAAACTTGTTTGGCTGCCATCGTTAATTACTCCAGAAAAAATACAAAAGCGTTCAAAATCAAGGGGAAGATCGCGATCGATTACTCCACGACTGCCATGATGTCTTCTTCGCGCATGACGAGCAGTTCCTCGCCGTCAACCTTGACGGTCTGGCCGCTGTACTTGCCAAAGAGCACTTTGTCGCCAGTCTTTACAGCCATGGGACGAACCTTGCCGTCTTCCTGGATTTTTCCGTTGCCAACAGCGAGGATTTCGCCTTGGTCAGGTTTTTCAGCGGCGTTGTCGGGAATGACGATGCCAGACGAAGTTTTGCGCTCGGTGTCGAGGCGCTTGACGATCACGCGATCATGCAAAGGACGCAGTTTCATGCGTATAAGCTCCTATGGGTTGGGACAGTTAATTTTTCGAGGAAGAGGCTAAGGGCTTGGCAACACCGTTTGTCTTTACCGGCTTTGCTAGCACTCAACCGTTGTGAGTGCTAATAATACGGATCTCTGATCTGTTTTTCAAGTCTTGACCATGGTGCAGATGCGGGGATCAGGCTAGGATGCGCACTTTCAAGGGACAGCGGTAAGGAGCCAGCATGTACGGACAGGCAATCGATGGTGCGCCACAAGCGGGGCAGGTTAGCAAAGGACTAGGAATCGATCTTCGCAGCGATACCGTTACCAGACCGACGCCTGGCATGCTTGCTGCGATGTCGATTGCGTCAACAGGTGATGATGTATTTGCCGATGATCCAAGCGTTAATCAGCTTCAGGATCGCCTGGCTGATGAGCTTGGGTTTGAGGCAGGGCTTTTCATGCCGACTGGAACCATGTCGAATCTCTGCGCGCTCATGGCGCATTGTGAACGCGGCGATGAGTATTTGGTCGGGCAACTAGCCCACACTTATAAGTACGAAGGAGGCGGTGCCGCGGTGCTGGGGAGCATACAGCCGCAGCCGCTGGAACAGGAAGCTGACGGGTCGATCGCGATTGAGCGCATAGCCGCTGCGATCAAAGCCGACGATCCGCACTTTGCGCGTACGCGACTTTTAGCACTCGAAAATACCTTCGGTGGACAAGTCATGCCGCAAGACTATATCCACAAGGCAAGCGCCTTCGCGCGCGAAAAGGGTTTGGGGGTGCACCTCGATGGTGCGAGATTATATAACGCCGCAGTAGCCCAAGGTCTTCAAGCACGGGAAATCGCCCGTCACTTTGATACGGTGTCGGTTTGCCTTTCCAAGGGTTTGGGGGCGCCCGCTGGCTCAGTCTTGATGGGTTCGAGCAAGTTGCTTGCCAAAGCCCATCGGGTTCGCAAGATGCTGGGTGGTGGTATGCGCCAGGCTGGCGTACTCGCCGCCGCTGGCAGCTATGCCCTCGATCATCATGTTGCAGGGCTTGCAGACGATCATCGAAGGGCTGACGCCATCGCTCAAGCACTTCGTGCCATCCCCGGCCTGGAGGTCAAGGTCGCAACCAATATGGTTTGGGTTTATCCGGGATCTGACGCTCATGTCCTTGATCGGCTGGTTGCCTTCTTATCGGCCCATGGCGTGGTGTTGCTCAATAGGCGTCCGCTTAGGCTTGTTACCCATTTGGACCTGAGCGAAGAGCAATGTGTTGTCGTGTGTGGACTCATTGAGACCTTCGGTGCATCCAGTTCAAGCATGGCGACTTGATAACTTCTCAAATCGACCTTACATTCCTATAAATCGACCATTTGTCGATGGTTTTTCGCTGGAAGCCCGTATAGGAGGACGCCATGTACAAACATTTTCTTATCCCTACCGATGGGTCTGAGCCCTCGGAAGCAGCTGTCGATGCCGCACTCAAACTCGCAGCAGAAACCGGCGCCAAAGTCCTGGCATTGAATATTCAAATGCCTTTTGTACCGCCAGCGTTCGCAGAGATGCCGATTGCTGCGCCTTTTACTGACGCCGAATACGAGAAAGCTGTGATGCAGGCTTCGGAGCGGGTGCTTGCCTCAGTGAAAGCCAGGGCTGATGCCCTACACGTGAGCTGTAAAACCCTGACCAAGCTTGATACAAGCGTGTGGGAAACGATTATCGATGTCGCTGACGATGAGGCATGCGATCTGATCTTCATGGCGTCTCATGGCCGCAAAGGCCTTGCGGCCTTGATTCTCGGAAGCGAGACTCAAAAAGTACTCACGCATAGTGGCGTGCCCGTGCTTGTTCACCGTCGGCCCCAAGATGCGGACTGAATCGCAGCGAAGGACCGCTGCTTAGTCGCCTGTTTGATTCCTCAGGGCTAAGAGGCTGCCTCTATGCCCCGGGTGCAGCCACCGTGTAATTGAGCGCCATCCGACCGCCATCGGGATAGATAATCTGCCCCGTGAGGTACGAGGCCTCGTCACTCATCAAGAAGGCGGCCACTTGAGCAACCTCATCGGGTTCCCCAAGCCGCTGCAATGGTGTCCGTGACATGATTTTTTGCTTGGCCTGCTCAGACTGCATCACAGCATGCCTCGCTAATTCGGTCGCAATGGTGCCTGGCCCGACAGCATTAACCCGAATGCCATACTCCGCCAGCGACATCGCGCTGACCCGGGTGAGTTGATTGACGCCTCCCTTAGACACCGCGTAGGGCAGCTGGTCAGGGATGGCCAGCAGGGCATTGACGCTTGACATGTTGACAATCGAACCGCGTAGCTTTTCAGACACCATATGTCTTGCAACAACCTGGCTGAATACGAAATAGCTACGGATGTTTACAGCCATGACACGATCGAAGTCCTCATCCTTAAGATCAAGAAAGTGGCAGCCGTGGATAATGCCGGCATTGTTCAACAATCCATCGACCCTGCCCCAAAGTCGGATGCCCATGGCTAAAGCTGTTTCCGCTGATGATCGCGCTGTGACGTCGGCCTGTAACCAGGCGATGTTTGACGCGAGCCTCTCGGCATCAACCTTTGAAGCGAGTCTCTCGGCATTCCCCTTTGCTTGCCCCGCAGTTTCCAATGCTTGGGCAAGATCAGGTGCGGCTTGCTTATCAACCACTAAGACTTTTGCGCCTTCGCTAGCAAAGCGCAATGCGCACGCAAGTCCGATGCCTTGGGCCCCCCCGGTTAGCAGAATGTGACGATCATGAAGTCGCATTTTTTTACCTTTGATATAAATTCAAGATCATTACGCGTCCTGCAAGGCCTAGCCTGTTTGTTTTTGCAGGGTATTGCCGCATGCCTGATGGCCTGCATTGTCACCTCGAGCCCTGTAAGTGCACAAGATGCCGTCTTGCAGCAATGGCTTGAGCATGTCGAAAAGACCGTTCATGTGCCGCGGTCTGCGATCGCTCTCGTACTTGAACCGATCCACGATGCAACATCGAGTAACCAAGCCGATAACAACCGATCGCTCAAAGATGCCTTGGGTCAACATCAGCGATTTCCGGCACAGAGCCCGCCGCTTCGCTGGGAGCATCGTGCCGATGAGCCGATGAACCCCGCATCAACCATTAAGCTCCTCACAAGTTTTGCGGCCCTGCAGCTTTTGGGTCCGGATTTTCGATGGAAGACCAGCTGGCGCGCCAGGGTGCAGCCTGATGCAGGTATTTTGCATGGTGATTTGGTCTTGCTCGGCCGCGGGGATCCCAAGCTTTTGATCGAAGATTTGCGCGCAATGATTGCGCGATTGAGAAGTGCCGGTCTTGAGGATATCCAAGGCGACTTATTGCTTGATGCATCACTTTATGCCGGTGAGGTTTCGGTCTCCGTACCGATTGACGGTGAGTGGCAACAACCCTACAACGTTGCACCGATTGCAACAGATATGAATTTTCGATCGGTCAAGCTTTCTTGGGGGGCAGGTCAAAAGCCAAGTATTGACCCACCCTTGGCTGGCATCGAAATCCTCGATCGGATTCGAAAACCTCAAGGCTCATGTAAGGACGCTGCGCTTGCCTTTCAATTCGAGCCAGAGCCAAGCGCGGGCGCAAGAAAGCTGATCCTTGAAGGCAATTGGCCAAGCAGCTGTGGCCGTGGCGAGCGCTTTATTGCCTTTCCCGATACCGTCGAATTTGCCGAACGATTGTTTCGAGCCGCTTGGCTTGAGCAAGGCGGACGCTGGAAGGGTCGTGCACGGCGCGTTGACGGTGCAGCGAGTCATGCACCCCTTGAACTACTTTCGTGGACCTCGAGCAACTCAGTGCTCGATGTGGTGATCGACGTCAATAAGCGAAGCAATAACCTGCTTTCAAGGCATTTGTGGTTGCAATTATCTGCTCATGAATCAAGGCCAGCAAGTGTTCAGGCATCCTGGAATCGCCTGCGCCAATGGCTTCAGGATCAGCAGGTCGTCCTTTCCTCATTGGTGATTGAAAATGGATCAGGTTTGTCGCGCGAGGAGCGGCTTAGCCCTCGTGATCTCAACAAGATTCTTCAGTTCGCGCAACGCTTGCCGATTGCAGCAATGTACCGCGACAGTTTGCCTGTGGCTGGGGTAGACGGGACGATGAAGCGGCGTTTAGCCGAGCCTGGTCTTCGCGGGCATTTATGGCTCAAAACAGGCACGCTAAATGGGGTGCGCGCGCTTGCCGGATATATCGAGGCAAAAAGCGGTCAGCGTTATAGCTTTAGCATCATGATTAATCACCTTAAGGCTGCCTCGGTGAGGCAGGCAGTCGACAATTTGCTTCGTATTATCGTGTCGACCGGCTAACAGCGCTTCTGAGCTTTTGCACTTCTCTTCGAGGATAGCTCGCTTCGTGCTAGCTCACGCCCAAACTACTTAAGACCTCGGCGATTTTTTTCTCGACTGAAGCATCCATGGTGATCGGTCGCCCCCATTCGCGCTGCGTCTCGCCAGGCCACTTATTGGTCGCATCAAGCCCCATTTTTGACCCCAGGCCAGAAACAGGCGATGCAAAATCAAGATAGTCAATCGGTGTGTTGTCAACCAGCAAGCAATCCCGACTTGGATCAACCCGGGTGGTAATCGCCCAGATAACCTCCGCCCACTGACGGATATCGATATCGTCGTCGACCACGACGATGAACTTGGTGTACATGAATTGGCGCAAAAAACTCCAAAGCCCAAACATGACCCGCTTGGCATGCCCGGGGTATTGTTTGCGGATAGACACAATGGCCATTCTGTAAGAGCAACCCTCAGCCGGGAGGTAAAAGTCGCTGATTTCCGCAAACTGCCTTTGCAGAATCGGGACAAAGACTTCGTTGAGGGCCAGGCCGAGGATGGCCGGTTCGTCGGGTGGCTTTCCCGTGTAGGTGCTGTGATAAACGGCTTGGTCACGAAAGCTGATCCGGTCGATGGTAAAGACTGGAAACCAATCTTTTTCGTTGTAATAACCCGTATGGTCACCAAAGGGACCTTCGGGAGCCATCTCCCAGCCTGTCATTGCACCAGGCGGCAGTGCATCGGTAAAGCCCAAAGATTGCGCATTCACGCGTGTTTGCTTGGCGTCAGGATCGGGATTCAAATGCCCCTCAAGCACGATTTCAGCACGCGCTGGTACTTGTAAGTCTATGCCGATGCAGTTTGTGAGTTCGGTTCTCGAGCCCCTCAATAGCCCTGCGAATTGATATTCCGACAAGCTGTCAGGGACCGGAGTGACTGCGCCGAGTATGGTTGCTGGATCGCAGCCGAGCACCGTAGCAATCGGGAAAGGCTTGCCTGGGTTTAGTCGTGCGTGTTCGCGAAAGTCGAGTGCGCCACCGCGATGGGCAAGCCAGCGCATGATGGTCTTATTTTTTGCAATGACTTGTTGCCGATAAATGCCAAGGTTTTGCCGTTTCTTGCCAGGTCCCTTGGTAACCACCAGTCCCCAGGTAATCAATGGCGCAGCATCGCCCGGCCAACAATGTTGTAGTGGAAACTGCCCCAGGTCGACTTCACCGCCCTCGAGGCGGTTCGTTTGGCAGGGTGCTCTCCCCACCATTTTGGGTGTCATGCTCCAAACCTGCTTGAGCATCGGCAACTTGTCCCAGGCGTCTTTGAGCCCTCGCGGTGGCTCGGGTTCTTTCAGCAGCGATAGCACCCGGCCTATTTCACGCAAGGCTGAAGGCTCCTCGGCACCCATGCCAAGGGCAACTCTTCGGGTAGTCCCAAACAAGTTCACCAGCGCCGGGTGTTTGCTTGGCTCCCCGAATCGGGTGGGTCGTTCAATGAGGAGCGCCGGACCCGCCTTTCGAAGACAGGCATCAGCCAGTGCTGTTATTTCCAATTCGGTGGCTATCTCAGGCTTGACGCGCTGCAATTCACCAAGCTCATGAAGCTGATCCATAAATTCTCGTAAGTCACTGTATTGTCGGGATTTATGAAACATGGCCTTCGATCTCAATATTTGTTTGTCGGGCTGAAATAACCTTTGGTCGATCTTGGTTGACCGCTGAGCGTCTACACTACGCTGGTCGAAAGATCGGTCGCATCGAAGTTCATCCGATGGGTTTTGCTGCGAAGTAAGGTCAAATCAGTTATGCTGCGCCGCATCAATGGATATGTCTGACATCACTAAATCAATCGCTATGCCCGAGCATGTTAAAGCAAGGGCAGCATCTCACAGCGGGAATCGCTCAAGCCCTCGCGTTCATGCGGGTCTTGAATTCCTGCCATTGGCGTTGATGTGTTTACTGCTTTGTTTCGCTTGGCGACATGGCTTGTCACAGTCGCCTTGGGTGCAGTCGCGATTCGAGATTCACAAGCCCTCGACGGACCTTGTACAAGCTGATCCAGTGGGGGTTCCCTCCGTGGCGAAAGCGCCGGCACAAGCAACAGCGGTTCAGTCACTAAGTCCAGAACAGCTCAGAATTGTTGATTTCATCGTCGATCGCTACCAGGCAGCGTCCGATTTGGCCCGAGACATCGTCCACGAGAGTTATGCGATCGCTCGCGAGCAAAAGCTAGATCCATTGTTGATTCTCGCCATGGTGGCAGTGGAATCGGGCTTTGACCCACTGGCGCAAAGCCCTCGGGGTGCTCAAGGTTTGATGCAAATTCTCACGCGTGTCCATGCAGCAAAATTTGAGCATTTGGGCGGCGTAGCGGCGGTTTTTGATCCTGTGAGCAATTTACGCGTTGGGGTTGGCATACTCAAAGAGTACTTAATCCGCGACGCCAGTCTCGAAAAGGCGCTAAAAACCTATGTCGGCGCAGCGAATTTGCCGAGTGATCATGGCTATGGTCAGCGTGTTTTGCTCGCGAGAAGCAAGTTCGAGCAGGCTGCCAGCCAAGTCGGCCCCTAAGGTATGGGCGGCTGTCAAAGCGGGCGAAGTCGGCCCCTACGGCCCCTAAGGTAGCGGCTACCGTCAAATTGGGGCACGTCGGTACTTAAGCCGTCGTCCGCCCTCAAAGCGCGCCGAGCCAGTGTTCGATACGCGTCAGCGCTGCCTCTATGTGATCCACTGGGCATGCATAAGAAAAGCGCACCCAATCATTCGCTTGACTCAAGCCAAAGTCAGCGCCTGGGACGATCGACACGCCGGCCTCTTGCAGCATTCGCTGGGTAAACGAGCTACTTCCCATGCCAAATCGTTTTATGTTTGCCCAGACATAAAAAGCACCGTCAGGTGTGAGCGGGATCTCAAAACCGAGGCGTCTAAGCCCGGCGATGATGCAATCGCGTCGCCGCTCAAACTCGCGTTTTCGCTCTTGAATAATTGCAAGACTTTCCTCGGTAAAGCACCCAAGCGCTGCGTATTGAGCAAGCGCTGAAGGGCAGATGAAGAGATTTTGCTGGAGCTTCTCAAAGCTTGCGACCCAGTCCGGCGGTACAACGAGCCAACCGAGTCGCCAACCCGTCATATGAAAGGTTTTCGAAAAGCTATTGCAAATCACCACATCCTTCCTGGCGTGTAGCGCTGAGCGCGGATTTGGAGCAATGCCAGCTAGCGCATCGCCATAGCAAAGGCCCTGATAGATCTCATCCATGATCACAAAGCCATCGCGGCTGCGTACTTCGGCCATGCTGTCGACCACATCAACCCAAGCCATCGAAGTACCCGTTGGATTTGCGGGAGAGGCGAGCAGAACGCCGCGTGTTGAAGGGCTCCAATGCTTTCGGATGAGTTCAGCATTGAGCTGATAACGAGTCTCAGGGCCAACAGGAATGGTTTTTGCGATGCCGTTTGCAGCGGCAACGAAATGGCGATTGCAGGGGTAGCTTGGGTCAGTGAGTAAGACCTCATCACCTGGATTCACAAGCGCAAGACAGGCGAGGGTGAGTGCTGCTGATGCGCCGGCTGTCACAATCACACAAGCCGGATCGACTTCTAGTGCTTCGGTGCGCAAATAATGGGTCGCAATAGCCTCGCGAAGCGGCGCGATGCCAAGCGCTGGGGTGTAGTGTGATTTGCCTTGAGCGAGCGCCTGGTTCAAAGCCTCAATGACCGAGGGTGTTGCCGTGAAGTCGGGTTCCCCGATGCTCATATGAATGATCGAGCGTCCCGAGGCTTCGAGCGCTTGCGCCGATTTGACAAGTTCCATGGTTTGGAACGGAGCAATCGCATCATTACGAAGGGAAAGCGCGGGCAGGGGCTTGGTCATGGCGCGGGAAATTTCGGGTTGCAAGGTTCAGCGCTGCAAAATATCCATGGCTGCACGAACCCCGCCTGGTTGGTGAGGTACTTTTGCAATCGCCAAAGCCATTTCGACACCGGATAAGGTCCCCATGAGCATAAGGTCGTTGAAATCACCAAGGTGTCCGATGCGGAAGACTTTGCCGCTGACCTTCCCAAGTCCCTGACCGAGCGATAAGTTAAAGCGCTCAAGCGCAATTTTGCGAAAAGCATCTGCGCTATGACCATCCGGCATGAGGATGGCAGTGAGCGCCGGGCTGTACTCTTTGGGGTTTTTGGCAAGCACTTCAAGCCCCCAAGCGCCAACGGCAGCCCGGGTTGCAGCGGCGTGGCGTTGATGCCGAGCAAAGACTTGGGCCAAACCTTCTTCTTGCAGCATGGCGATGGCTTCATGTAAGCCGTAGAGCAAATTGCTTGCCGGAGTGTAGGGGAAAAAGCCTTGCGCATTGGGTCCCAGCATATCCTGCCAGTCCCAATAAGAACGGGGCAATTTGGCTGATTCACTGGCCTTAAGCGCCTTGGCGCTGATCGCGTTAAACGACAGTCCTGGCGGGAGCATCAAGCCTTTTTGTGAACCGGCAACCGTTACATCTACACCCCATGCATCATGCTGATAATCGACCGAAGCAAGCGATGAAATCGTGTCGACCATCAAGAGCGCCGGGTGTTTTGCCTCATCCATCGCGTGTCGAATCGCGGCAATCTGCGAGGTCACACCGGTTGATGTTTCATTGTGGACTACGCAAACAGCTTTAATGCTGTGCGCTTGATCCTTGCGAAGTTCATCGGCAAGCCTTTGCGGATCGGCGCCGTGGCGCCAGTCGCCTGGAATGAACATGACATCGAGTTGAAGACGCTCGGCAAGCCGCTTCCAAAGGCTTGCGAAATGGCCGGTTTCGCACATCAAGACTTTGTCGCCCGGGCTCAAAGTGTTTACAAGTGCCGCCTCCCAAGCACCGGTACCCGAGGCTGGGTAAATGATGACTGGCTGCTCCGTTTGGAAAATGCTTCGAATGCCTTCCAGGACCGATTTTCCGAGTGCCTGAAATTCGGGTCCTCGATGGTCAATCGTGGGGTAGTCCATAGCCCTGAGAATTCTGTCGGGAACATTGGTCGGACCAGGAATTTGCAGAAAGTGACGACCGCTTGGATGACCGTTGAGCGCAAGGCCTTTGGCGAGTTTCATATGTGTGTCCATGACGAAGCTACAATTTCGAGATTGTGAACCAAGTTAAGGCAATCCATTGGCTGCTGTGCCCTTAAGCCGACCCCTTGTGGCGTCATCGGGCGGCCTGCTTGAACGCCACCACTTGGCGCAACGACTAAGGCGTAGGGTGCGGGGTGCGGTTTATAGCGACGCTGCGTCGCGGGGCCGTTATGCGACCGATGCGTCGATTTATCAAATCGATCCTGTCGCGGTGCTCGTGCCCGAGGACATGACCGATGTTGAGGCAGCGCTTGAGCTATGCCGAGAGCTTGCCGTCCCCGTGTTGCCACGGGGCGCGGGAACGAGCCAGTGTGGGCAAACCGTTGGCGCTGCATTGGTCATCGATTACAGCAAACACTTGAACCGTGTATTGCGCTTTGATCCGGGCGCGAAAACCGTTGATGTCGAACCCGGCGTGGTGCTCGATCACCTCAATGCCCAGCTCAAGGCCAAAGGTCTTTGGTTTCCGGTGGATGTTTCCACTGCAGCGCAGGCAACGATCGGGGGTATGGCAGGTAACAACTCCTGCGGTTCGCGCTCGCTGGCCTACGGCAATATGGTCCACAACACCGAAGCGATCGAGTTCATGCTGGCAGATGGTACGGTTGAGTGGTTTGGCCCCTTTGGGGTTCGCGGTGGCGAGCGTATGAAAACTGCCCGTGGTGGGTCGCTGGTATCGCGTCTTTTTGAGATTGGGCAGGCGCATCGTGAACAAATCGCTCAGCATTTCCCCAAGGTCATGCGGCGGGTTGGGGGCTATAACCTGGATGTGTTTCACCCTCAATCCGAACGACCGTACACCGACGACGGGTCGGTGAATCTTGCCCACCTCTTGGTCGGCTCCGAAGGTACGCTGGGCTTGTTTCGAAAGCTCCGCTTGAGGCTTTCACCCTGGCCGAAACACAAAGTGCTTGGTGTTGTGAACTTCACCAAGTTTTTCGCCGCTATGGACTCGGCGCAGCACATTGTGAAGCTTAAGCCATCTGCGGTCGAACTTGTCGACCGAACCATGATTGATTTGGCGCGCGAAAATCCCGCCTTCCGTAAGGTGATGGAAACGGCGCTAGTTGATCCAAATCGGGCGACGCCAGAGGCCATCCTTTTGGTTGAATTCAGCGGTGAAGAGCACGCAAGCCTGATCAAGCGCCTGGACGACTTGGTGAGCCTCATGGGTGATCTGGGACAAGACGGTTGCGTCGTGAAAATGCCTGATGAGGCTTCGCAAAAAGCACTCTGGGAAGTACGCAAAGCGGGCCTGAACATCATGATGAGCTTGCGTGGGGATGGTAAACCGGTCAGTTTCATCGAGGACTGTGCCGTACCCCTTGAACATCTTGCCGAATACACCACAGCACTGAGCGAGGTCTTTGCACGTCACCGCACGCGAGGTACCTGGTATGCCCATGCCTCGGTAGGCACGCTGCACGTGCGTCCAATTCTCGATATGCGACGCGATGGTGCGGTTGCGATGCGGGAAATTGCAAACGAGGCAAGCGCGCTGGTTCGTCGTTTTAAGGGTGCTTTCTCAGGAGAGCATGGCGACGGTCTGGTGCGAAGCGAATGGGTACGCTGGCAGTTTGGCGATCGGCTTAACCTCGCCTTCGAACAGCTGAAGGATGCATTTGATCCCCAGGGATTGATGAATCCTGGGAAGATTGTTCGGGCAACAAACATGGATCAACGCGAGCTTTTTCGTTATCGGCCAGGTTACGCCATGCAATCGATGCAGACGGCGCTTGATTGGTCGACCTGGGATGTGCAAAACGATCCGCTAACCGAAGCGCTCAGCCCCCCTGGAAGCGGGGGCGACCCGGCCCAAGGCTTTGGCAAGGCGATTGAAATGTGCAACAACAACGGGCATTGCCGCAAGTTTGACGCGGCGGTGATGTGTCCGAGTTATCGGATTACACGCGATGAACAGCACAGCGTGCGAGGCCGTGCGAACACCTTAAGGCTCGCAGCAAGTGGGCAGCTCGGGCCAACGGGCTTGCAGGATCCGGCGGTTAAGGATGCTTTATCGCTTTGCGTGAGTTGCAAGGCTTGCCGGCGCGAATGCCCCACGGGCGTTGACATGGCCAAGATGAAAATCGAGGTCCTCGCGCAACGCCATCGCTCATTGAGACCGAGTCTCAAAGATCAAATGATCGCGGGCCTTCCAAGCTGGGCCGCTTACGTGAGTTATCTACCGGGTTTAAGCAATTGGGCTTCCAAACAAAGCCTGCTTCGCCAGGCCTTGCAGGCATTGACAGGTATTGCCGCGAAGGGGCGTAGCCTTCCCCATTGGGCCGCCAAGCCCTTTCATCGGAGTCATGGGCTTAAGCGCGAGGCTGTCGCCGAGGACTTGAAGGCACTAAAGATGTCGCCCACTCAGCCAACGGTCATCCTCTGGTCTGACAGTTTCAATAATTATTTCGAACCGGAAATTTTGCGCGATGCGATGATGGTGCTTGAAGCCGCAGGCTGTCGGGTCATTGCGCAGCATCAGCTATCTGGCGGGCGCAAGCCGCTTTGCTGTGGGCGTAGCTCCTTTGCCTGCGGCGATATCGAGGCGGCGCAAATCCAACTAGAGCACATGCTCGATTGCTTGGGACCTTGGATTGAAGCGGGTGCTTGGGTGGTTGGTGTTGAGCCTAGTTGCCTGCTCACGATGCGTGATGAGTTATTGTCGATGCGGCTTAGCGAGCATCACCGCAGCCTTGCAAGCTTGCTGGCCACACGCGCTTTACTGCTTGAGGAATATCTCGAGCAAGAACTTCAGGCAGGACGGCTTTCCTTGCACTTTCAAGCTCTCGAGGGGCAGCGAGCCTGGCTGCATGGCCATTGCCACCAGAAGGCCTTTGACGCCTTATCGCCAGCCGTTCGTCTGCTTGGTCGTATTCCAGGGCTGCAAACCCAAGTGATTCAAGCGAGTTGCTGTGGCATGGCTGGTGCCTTCGGCTACGATGTCGAAACATTGAAGCACGCCATGGCGATGGCGGAGGCAAATCTTCTGCCAGCGGTGCGTGAGGCTAAGTCGCAAGACTGGATCGTTGCAGACGGTACCAGTTGCCGTCACCAGATTCTCGATGGCTCGCAGCGAAAGGCAGTTCATGTGGCCTCGGTTTTGGCCTTTAACCTTGGTTTGAGGCCAGCGCTTGCTTAGCGCCCAGTCGCTTGGATGAATGAACAACAACAGGCATCGCATGAACAGGCAGCGAGGCCGCAAAGATGACCAAAGGGAGTTATTGATGGATCCGCAACTACGTCGGGCAGCGCTTGAATACCACGAACAAGGCAGGCCAGGAAAAATATCGGTTGAGCCAACCAAGCAGTTGACCAACCAACGTGACCTAGCACTGGCCTACAGTCCTGGGGTTGCAGCTGCCTGCGAAGAGATTGTGAAGGATCCGGCGAACGCCTTTCGCTATACGGGACGCGCCAACTTGGTTGGCGTGGTGACCAACGGTACAGCGGTGCTGGGGCTTGGCGACATTGGGCCCCTCGCTGGTAAGCCTGTCATGGAAGGCAAGGCAGTTTTATTCAAAAAATTTGCTGGGATCGATGTTTTTGATATCGAAATCAACGAAAAGGATCCAGCAAAATTAATTGAAATCATCGCCGCACTTGAGCCAACCTTCGGCGGTATCAACCTGGAAGACATCAAGGCTCCTGACTGTTTTGAGGTCGAGCGCAAATTGCGAAGCCGGATGAAGATTCCAGTGTTTCACGACGATCAACATGGAACTGCCATTGTGGTCGGAGCGGCGTTGAGTAATGGGCTCAAGGTCGTTGGAAAAAGCATGAAGGAGGTCAAGCTCGTGACAAGCGGCGCTGGCGCTGCTGCTTTGGCCTGTCTTGATTTGCTCGTCGATCTGGGTTTGCCCATCGAAAATATTTGGGTCACCGATCTTGCAGGTGTGGTCTATGAGGGCCGCAAAGAGCTCATGGATCCCGATAAAGCGCGGTTTGCCAAAAAGACTGAAGCGCGCAGCTTGATGGAAGTCATCGAAGGGGCTGATGTGTTTTTGGGATTATCGGCTGGTGGTGTTCTTAAGCCTGAGATGGTCAAGCGCATGGCCCCCAATCCTTTGGTGTTTGCATTGGCAAATCCCGAGCCGGAAATTACACCCGACTTAGCCAAAGAGGCACGTCCAGACGCAGTGATTGCCACCGGCCGCACCGATTACCCCAACCAGGTCAATAATGTTTTGTGTTTTCCATTCATTTTTCGTGGCGCGCTTGATGTCGGTGCAACGACGATCACCCGGGAAATGGAAATTGCAGCCGTTGGCGCGGTCGCCGATTTGGCTCGTGAGGAACAATCCGAAGTGGTCACGGCAGCCTATGGCACCCAAGGCCTGAGTTTTGGCCCTGAATACTTGATACCCAAACCCTTTGACCCACGATTGATTGCGCGAGTGGCGCCAGCTGTGGCTAAAGCGGCGATGGAATCTGGCGTTGCATCGCGCCCAATTGAGGATTTCGACGCTTATCGAAGCAATTTGGAGCAATTTGTCTACCGTTCCGGCAACTTCATGAAGCCGATTTTTGCTGCTGCCCGCCGGGCCGCAACTAAACGCGTGGTGTATGCAGAAGGTGAGGATGAGCGAGTATTGAGGGCAGCCCAAGTGGTGATCGACGAGGGTATCGCGCAGCCAATCCTGGTTGGGCGGCCAGCCGTTATTGAATCAAGAATTCAAAAACTCGGATTGCGCATCAAGCCCGGGGTTGACTTTGAAGTGGTCAATCCTGAGCGGGATGATCGTTATCGCGTGTATTGGCAGGCCTACCATCGCCTAACCAACCGCAAGGGGGTTACCGAGCAATATGCCCAGATCGAGTTGAGACGGCGCTTCACCCTGATTGGTGCGCTCATGGTTCACCTGGGGGAAGCCGATGGCATGATTTGTGGCACCTTTGGGTCGTACACCTCGCACCTGGGCTACATCGATCAAGTCATCGGCAAACGGCAAGGGGTTTGCAGCTATGGTGCAATGAACACGGTACTGCTACCCGGGCGACAACTCACCATCGTCGACACGCACGTCAACCATGACCCGAGTGCGGAGCAAATCGCCGAACTCACTACGCTGGCAGCCGAGCAACTTGCCCAAAAAGGTGTTCAGCCCAAGGCGGCTTTGTTGTCACATTCGAATTTTGGCACCTCAAACCTGCCAACCGCCAGCAAGATGAGAGAGGCGCTCGCCATCCTTCATGGTCATGGGGTTGATTTTGAGGTGGATGGCGAGATGCATGCTGATGCTGCACTAGACCCGGCTTACCGGGCCACGATTCTCCCTGATTCCTGCCTGACGGGAGAGGCAAACCTCCTGGTGATGCCAACAATGGACGCGGCCAATGTGGCCTATAACCTGTTAAAGGTCGCGGCGGGAAACAACGTCGCGATTGGCCCGGTCTTACTTGGCGCTGCCGCGCCAGTGCATATTCTTACCCCATCAGCAACGGTTCGGCGGATCGTCAACATGACAGCATGGACTGTGTCTGACATCCACGCGCAAAACCAGCGTGAGGCATCCCTGCTCTTGAGTCCGGCGGGCTAACACCCGTGAAGCGCAGGGGGGTGACGCCTCTTAAATCCAGCGCGGCGATGCAGGCTGTGACCAGTCGCCCCACGCCGCCTGTAGCACCGCAATCGCTGCCATCGCCGCGGTTTCGGTGCGCAGGGTGCGTGGGCCAAGATGAATGGATTCAAAACCGGCTCGCTTCGCAGCATTGACCTCTTGATCACTCAAACCTGCTTCGGGGCCAACCAGCAAACTCACTTGCCGATTTGGGATTTGAGCGGTGGTTCCTCGCTGGGAGTTACTTGACAACATCTCGTTAAGCGACTGATTTGCATAAGGATCAAGCATCCAGCGATAGGTAAAGGTCGAAGACTTCGTCGTCGACGCGTCGGTCTTGTTGCTCATCCAATCAAGCGCTGAACCGAGATCTTGAGCCTGGTGGATATGGGGCAGCCAGGGGTTTGCCGATTGCATACAAGACGCTTGGGCAACCTTTTGCCAATGGCGCAATTTGCTTTCTGACCGTGCAGCGTCGATGCGACTGACACTTCGTTCGCAATTCACGGGGATAAAGCGATGCAAGCCGAGTTCCACGCCCTTTTGGAGACTGAAATCCATATGATCGGCGGCACTTAGCCCTTGGACAAGCGTGATTTGGAGTGGGCTCAGCGGCACATAACATTGCGATGCAATCGTAAGCGTGGCGTGGTCTTTGCTTAGCGAAGCGATCGTTGCCCAATAGCAATGGCCTTGCCCGTCGAGCAACTCGAGCTGATCACCGACGTGTAATCGTAAGACTCGGATGAGGTGGTGGGCATGCTCTCTGTCCAGCGCAATATGGCCCGAGGCGAGCGTTCCCCCTTCAGGCGGCGCGAGCGTGGGAAGTAGCAGCCTGGTTTGATGGCGTCGAATGGTGCGGGGTTTCATCGCTGTTTTGCAGCAGGCGTTTGAAATAATTCGGGAGCGCAAACAAGGCGGCGTGAATCTCGGGGTTATAGTAAGAGAGTTCGCTGATGTGGTTCGTCTGAAGCCGATCGCTAACCGTCTGCACCGAACAGCGGCGCGGATCAATATGCTCGCTGCAAACTGCCATCGACCAGTAGCTGCCGTATAGCGGAATGTAAAGCCCCAAAGGGGCTACACACTTGAATTGTCGACGCAAGGCGGCGTGGAGGGATGCAACCGCCTCAGGCTTGAAAATCGGGGCGCCGGTGTGAAGCACCATAGCCCCCTGCGGACTGAGACGTTGTCGAAGATCAGCAAAAAGTGTTTCGGTGTAGAGGGCTTGGGCAGGGGTGTCGGGGTCCGTCAGATCCAGTACGACCAGATCGAAAAGCTCCTGACTTTGCCGCACATAAGCTAAGCCATCGCCAATTTGGACATCGACACGCGGGTCATCGAGTGCACCACGATGGATCGATCCAAAATATTGGCGGGCTATTCTGAGCACCGCTTCATCAAGCTCGGCAATAACCACCCGTTCGATGCTTGGATACTTTAGTAATTCTTCGGCAGAACCTCCGTCGCCGCCACCGAGAATCAGTGCTCGCTTGGGTGCGCCGATGCTGATCGCAGCCGGATGAATCATGGCTTCGTGATAAAAAAATTCATCGCGCTCTGAGGTCATGTAATCACCATCGAGCCTAAAGAGGTTCCCAAATTGGGGGCTCTCAAAAACCTCAATGTGTTGGAACGCGCTTTGCTCGCTGTGCAGGCGCCTGCCGAGTTGATAAGCATATCGGCTGTGCTGATTCAGTTGCTCGTTACCCCATTGAATTTGCTCGTCGCCGCGCTGAATCCGTTGCTGAGTGAGGCCTTGCGGGCCGAATAGATCAATCAAAGCTTGCAACAAAGACTTAGCTTTTGCGCTGTTATCGGTGGAGAAATTGCAAACGTACACATCCAGCGTGACGGCTGCCTGCTCCGGCCAGGTGTGAAGCGCCAAGTGTGATTCAGCGAGCAAGACCATACCTGTGACGCCACCGGGCTGTCCCTCAAAGTCCGGAAATCGATGAAATCGATCAGCTACGGCATGCAGTCCAACGGCCTTGACAAGCTCAAGGCAGTGCCCGCGCAAAACCTCTGGGTCGCATAGAAGATGGATTGCAGCACTGCAGTTTGATAAATCAGCGGTGAGATGAAGACCTTGCATCGTATTTTTGATCCTTTATCTGAATTATAAGTCCGCGATCATCGATCCACGCGTTTCAGGGCCATGATGTGCTGCTCGATAGCTAGCGTTGGGTGCGGCGTTTTCTCGATGAATCTCAGACCGTACAAAACAGCGCGCTTTGGTACCATCGAAAGGTTTTGCACCCGGGTTTCGCTCATGACAACAACCAAAACCATCCAATCACGTCTTAGTGCGATTGATCAGCGCCAATTCAAACCAATGGCCAACGCACTGAGAATTCTGGCCATGGATGCCGTTCAAGCGGCAAACTCAGGTCACCCCGGCATGCCGATGGGCATGGCCGATATTGCCTTCGCACTATGGAAGGGCCATTTAAAGCACAACCCTAAGAGCCCACAATGGGCAAACCGTGACCGCTTTGTGCTCTCCAACGGCCATGGCTCGATGCTGCTCTATGGCCTTTTGCACCTGAGTGGTTATGACTTACCGCTCGAGGAACTGAAACAATTTCGCAAGCTTCATAGCCGCACGCCTGGCCATCCCGAACATGGGCTTACGGCGGGCGTTGAAACAACGACAGGACCCCTCGGTCAGGGTCTGGCAAACGCAGTCGGTATGGCACTCGCTGAGCGTTTACTCGCTGCCGAATTCAACCGCGATGGCTTGCCGGCCTTGGTGGACCACCACACCTATGCCTTTGTTGGCGATGGCTGCTTCATGGAGGGGATTAGCCACGAGGTGTGCTCCCTGGCTGGTACCTGGCGATTGTCCAAGCTGATTGTGCTTTATGACGACAACGGCATCTCCATCGATGGTGAGGTGAAGCATTGGTTTAGCGATGACACAGCGGCACGCTTTAAAGCCTATGGATGGCGTGTGATTGGGCCTATCGATGGTCATGACGCAAGCGCTGTCGACCGTGCGCTTATGGAGGCTCGATCAGGGTCTGATCCCGAGCTTGGCCCTTGCCTCATCATTTGCCGCACGCTCATCGGTGCTGGCGCGGCAACCAAGGCCGGAAGTGCGAAAACCCACGGCGAGCCGCTTGGCAAGGATGAAATTGCCGCAACAAAGGCAGCAATGGACTGGTCCGGGGAAGCCTTTGAGATTCCATCAGCGATGCGGCAATTATGGGATGAACAAGCGCATGGCGAGCAAGTGGAGCAGCAATGGCAGGCGGTGCTTGATGTCTATCAAGCGAAGGAACCCGCCTTGCTTGCGCATTTTCAGCGACGGGTTTCGGGTGTACTACCCGCCGATTGGCCGCAAATCGCCGCTCGCGCCATCGACGATGCCGCAAAACGCAACGCAGCAGGCGAAAAGGTTGCCACGCGCAAAGCCTCGCAGAATGTTCTGCAAGTGCTTGGTCCTGCACTCAGTGACTTGATTGGCGGTTCAGCTGATCTGACGGGGAGCAATCTGACCGACTTTAAGGATTGCGGTGCTTTGCGAATTGATGCCAACGGGCTCAAGCCCGGTCGGCATATTAATTACGGTGTTCGCGAGTTTGGGATGGCCGCCATCATGAACGGTATGGCCCTACATACCGGTTTCATCCCCTACGGTGGCACCTTCCTCACATTCAGCGACTATGCGCGTAACGCCTTGCGTATGGCCGCTTTGATGCGCCAGCGTGTGATCCACGTGTTTACCCACGATTCGATTGGACTCGGCGAAGACGGGCCTACCCATCAGCCCATCGAACATGCAGCCAGTTTGCGTCTCATTCCCAATCTCGATGTCTGGCGCCCAGCTGACGCTATCGAAACGGCTATCGCCTGGACATCGGCAATACACCGTCAACATGGGCCAAGCGCCCTATTACTCACGCGACAGGCGGTGCCAATTCTCGAACTCGACGCAGCGCAGCGCATCGCCGCCTCGCGAGGTGCCTATGTTTGTAGAGATCACGAACAAGCGCTTGCTAGCATCCTGGCTAGCGGTTCGGAACTGGGCATCGCGCTTGAAGCCGCTGAGCTTCTAGCCCAGGCATCGATTGCGGTTCGCGTGGTCTCGATGCCGTCATCAAGCCTTTTCGATCGGCAGGATCTGGCTTGGAAGGAGCAGGTGTTAGGCAAGCATCCCAGGATTGCCATTGAAGCTGGTGTTCCGGATGGTTGGTGGAAGTACGGTTGCGCCGATGTGCTTGGTTTGAGTCAGTTTGGTGAGTCGGCCCCAGCGCATGTGCTCTATGAACATTTCGGCCTCACGGCCAAGGCGCTCGCGGAGCGGGTGCGTCTTTGCATTTCAACAAGCAGTATGTCAGGGAGGTCATAGGTCATGACGATTCGGGTTGCGATCAACGGGTATGGAAGGATCGGGCGCAATATTTTGAGAGCTCATTACGAGTCGGGAAAAAGCCACCCGATTCAGATCGTCGCTATCAATGACTTAGGAGATCCTCAGACCAATGCCCACCTTACCCGTTATGACACTGCACACGGGAGGTTTCCCGGTGAGGTAAGCGTTGATGGTGATGCCATGCGTGTCAATGGCGATCCGATCAAAGTACTCGCAAAGCGCAACCCAGCAGATCTTCCCTGGGCCGAGCTTGGTGTGGATGTGGTGCTCGAGTGCACCGGCTTTTTCACCAGTAAAGAGAAGGCCTCTGCCCATCTTCGCAGTGGTGCGAAGAAGGTCGTGATTTCCGCGCCTGGGGGAAAAGATGTAGACGCGACGGTGGTCTACGGCGTGAATCACCAAATCCTTCGTGCTTCGCATCAGGTGATTTCGAATGCCTCCTGCACAACGAACTGCCTCGCGCCGCTGGTCAAGCCCTTGCACGACGTGATCGGCCTTGAGACAGGGCTCATGACAACGATCCACGCCTACACCAACGACCAAGTGCTTACCGATGTTTACCACGAGGATTTGCGCCGTGCGCGTTCGGCAACCATGTCGATGATTCCGACCAAGACCGGTGCTGCGGCGGCTGTGGGCCTGGTACTCCCCGAGCTCAACGGCAAGCTAGACGGTTACGCCATGCGTGTACCCACGATTAATGTTTCGATGGTCGATTTGTCATTTGTCGCAATGCGTGACAGCTCAGCAGAGGAGGTTAATGCCATCCTTAAGACCGCAAGCGAGGGCAGCTTGAAGGGCATTCTGGCCTTCAACACAGAGCCTCTGGTTTCGGTGGATTTCAATCACAATCCGGCAAGTTCAATCATCGACGCAAGCCTAACGAAAGTTTCGGGTCGACTCGTTAAGGTCTCAAGTTGGTACGACAATGAATGGGGATTTTCAAATCGTATGCTGGACACCACGCTCGCATTGATGAATGCCGGGCATTAAGCGATAGGAGTTGCCCCCGATGCGATTCAAGCGCTTAGAAGATCAGGATCTTGCTGGAAAACGGGTCTTCATTCGTGCCGATTTAAATGTCCCACTTGATCAACGCGGGGCGATTAGTGACGATACCCGCCTCAGGGCGTCCTTGCCGGCTATTCGTTTGGCGAAGGAAGGTGGCGCTCGCGTCATGGTGACCTCCCATCTTGGCCGACCCGAAGAAGGTGTATGCCGCGAAGAGGATTCGCTTGCGCCGGTGGCAAGAAGGCTTGCTGAGCTTTTAGCTGCGCCGGTGGCCTTAATCAAGGACTGGATCCATGGCGTGCCAGAACTGCAGCCTGGACAGGTCGTTGTGCTGGAAAATTGCCGATGCAATCCAGGCGAAAAGAAAAATGATCCCGACCTGGCAAAGCGCATGGCATCGCTTTGCGATATTTATGTTAACGACGCTTTCGGTACCGCGCATCGCGCAGAGGCGACGACGCATGGGATCGCTGCCTTTGCACCAATAGCCTGTGCCGGCCCATTAATGGCAGCTGAACTTGATGCACTAGGACGGGCGTTGGCAGCACCGGCGCGTCCGCTCGTTGCGATCGTCGCAGGCTCAAAGGTTTCCACCAAACTCAGCATTTTGCAAAGCCTGGCCCATAAAGTTGACCGTTTAATTGTGGGTGGAGGTATCGCCAACAGCTTTCTTGCCGCAGTGGGCTATGACATCGGAGCATCCCTAGCCGAGCGCGATTTACTTGATGAGGCAAGAACGGTCATCGAAACCATGCGGGCGCGTGGTGCCGAAGTACCGCTGCCCGTTGATGTTGTGCTTGCCAAACGATTTGCAGCTGATGCCGAATATCGGATCGCCGAATTACATCCGGGTGAGGTGTGTGTTGAGGCTGATGAGATGATTCTTGACATTGGCCCTAGAACAGCTCGGGCGCTTGCGCAAACGCTTGAATCTGCCGGAACCATTGTGTGGAATGGCCCAGTGGGCGTTTTTGAGTTTGACGCTTTTTCTGCGGGTACCGAGACGATTGCTCGGGCTATTGCTTCATCAAAGGGCTTTTCGATTGCGGGTGGGGGCGATACGCTAGCGGCTATTGCCAAATTTGGGGTCGCCGATCAGATGGGCTATATCTCTACCGGAGGCGGCGCCTTTTTGGAGTTCTTAGAGGGCAAACCTTTGCCCGCCATAACCGCCCTGATGGAGCGAAGCTGACATGAACCGTGCTACCAAAATCGTCGCCACCCTTGGCCCGGCTTCGTCAAGTCCCGAAGTGCTCGAGCGATTGATTTTGGCCGGTGTTAATGTTGTTCGCCTGAATTTCTCACATGGCACGGCCGCGGAGCATCGCGCAAGGGCCGAACTCATTCGGTCGATCGCTGAGCGTTCTAAACGAGACGTGGGCATTTTGGTTGATTTGCAAGGTCCCAAAATCAGGATTGGCAAGTTTGCGCAAGGGCCCATCACACTCAATGCGGGTGACCGCTTTCGTTTTGATATCCATTGTGAAGCGGGTGATCAGACAACTGTTGGGCTTGACTACAAAGAGCTCGTCCACGATGTAAAGCCTGGCGACACCTTGCTTTTAAACGACGGCAGGATGTCTATGCAGGTGGAGGCTGTGAGTTCGTCCACCATCGATGCCAAGGTCATGGTTGGTGGCATTTTGTCCGATCGCAAAGGCATCAACCGCTTGGGTGGCGGACTTTCCGCTGCAGCGCTCACTGCCAAGGATATGGACGACATTCGGACTGCGGCTGATTTGGCAGCCGATTTTCTTGCGGTGTCATTTCCCAAAAACTCCTCTGATATGTACATGGCGCGTGAGTTAATGCGCGCCTGCGGAAGTAAAGCGCATACGATCGCGAAAATAGAACGTTATGAGGCGATTGATAATCTTGAAGATATATTGAAAGCTTCCGATGGCATTATGGTGGCGCGCGGTGACCTTGCCATTGAAGTCGGTGATGCCGCAGTGCCCGCGCTGCAAAAGCGCATGATTCGTATGGCGCGCGAGTTTAATAAGTTCACCATCACCGCAACTCAAATGATGGAGTCGATGATTGAGTCGCCGGTGCCAACGCGGGCCGAGGTTTCTGATGTTGCCAATGCGGTGATTGATGGTACCGATGCGGTGATGTTGTCGGCTGAATCGGCAGCAGGCAAGTATCCTGTTGAAACCGTTGAAGCTATGGTGAGAATTTGTGTCGAAGCTGAAAAATCGCATCGTGTTTCGCTCGACACCGAATTTTTAAATCGGACCTTCACGAGAATTGATCAGTCGATTGCGATGAGCGCTCTCTTTGTTGCGCATCATATGCAGGTGAAAGCTATTGCAGCCCTCACCCAGTCTGGATCAACAGCGCTTTGGATGTCGCGTTTAAATGCAGGCGTGCCGATTTACGCACTCACGCCTGAGGAAGCGAGTCGGCGGCGTATGACGATTTATCGCGATGTTCGGCCGATGTTATCCAAGTACGAAGCTTTCGATCGCGATGCTCTGTTGCGGGCCTGTCAGAGTCAATTACTCGAAGCCGGCGTCGTCGAGCAAGGTGATCTCATCGTTTTGACAATCGGTGAGCCGATCGGTAAGGCAGGCGGAACCAATACCCTTAAATTGGTTCGCGTTGGCGAACACTGAGCCATCCATGCGCTTGTGCGCTGATTAATTTTAAAGAAGGAGACAGCGCTATGCCGCTTGTATCAATGCGTCAATTGCTCGATCACGCAGCCGAGCACGATTACGGTATCCCAGCCTTTAATGTCAATAATCTCGAGCAGGTGCAAGCGATTATGTCAGCGGCAGCCCAAGCTGATGCACCGGTCATCATGCAGGCATCGGCAGGCGCTCGGAAGTATGCGGGCGAGGCTTTTTTGCGTCATTTAATCGAGGCAGCGGTTGAGAGTTTCCCGCATGTACCGGTGGTGATGCATCAAGATCATGGGCAGTCCCCTGCGGTGTGTTTGCAGGCGATGCGTCTTGGTTTTTCATCGGTGATGATGGATGGTTCACTGCTCGAAGATGGCAAAACCATTGCGAGTTACGACTACAACGTGAGCACGACCAAGGCAGTCGTCGACATGGCTCACGCCATTGGCGTCACGGTCGAAGGCGAGTTAGGCTGTCTGGGTTCGCTTGAAACCATGAAAGGCGACAAGGAAGACGGCCACGGCGCTGAAGGCAGCATGACTCGTGAGCAATTACTTACTGACCCGGAGCAAGCGGCTGATTTCATTCGCAAAACCCAGGTCGACGCGCTTGCGATTGCGATCGGCACATCGCACGGCGCCTATAAATTCAGCCGAAAACCAACGGGTGATATTTTGGCGATTGATCGGATTAAGGAGATTCACCGCCGTATACCCAATACTCATTTGGTGATGCACGGCTCATCCTCAGTGCCGCAGGAACTCTTGCAATTGATCCGCCAATATGGCGGCAACATGAAAGAGACCTATGGCGTACCGGTCGAAGAGATACAGGAAGCGATTCACCACGGCGTTCGCAAAATTAATATTGATACCGATATACGTCTTGCGATGACCGCGGCGATTCGCCAGTTTCTCGCTCAACACCCCGATAAGTTTGATCCCCGCGAATATTTGAAGCCGGCAACGGCAGCAGCCAAAGCGATTTGCTTACAACGTTATGAACAATTTGGCTGCGCTGGTAAAGCATCGATGATTAAGCCAATAGGCTTATCGGTCATGATTGATCGATATAAAAATGGCGAGCTGACACAGCTTGTGCATTAAGCGAGGGCTTGGTTATTGACTAAGCTTGAGCATTGAGTCAGCAAGGAAATTCGTTCTTAGCGAAGAAGCTCGTTCTACCCTTAAGGAAAGGTTTTCGGATGAAAGCATTGCTTTGTACGCAGCACGGTGATCCCGAGTTGCTCGAGGTTCGAGAGGTCGCAAGCCCAGAGCCAGGTGCTGGCCAACTTCGGGTCGATATTCACGCGGCCGGTGTGAATTTTCCGGACAGCCTGATCATTCGCAACCTCTATCAATTTAAACCTCCGCTTCCTTTTTCACCGGGCGGGGAGATTGCCGGCGTTGTTTCGGCGATCGGTGAGGGAGTCAAAGGCTTTCAGCTTGGCGACTCGGTGATGGCGCTTTGCGGGCATGGCGGCTTTGCTCAGCAGGCGGTTGTTGAGGCTGCTAAGGCCGTGAAGATTCCGCCCGGCGTGTCGATGGAAATGGCAGCGTCCTTCACCATGGTATACGCTACTTCTTATCACGGTCTGGTCGATCGCGCCCAACTTAAGGCAGGCGAGACCTTATTGGTGCTAGGTGCAGCGGGTGGCGTCGGTTTGTCTGCGGTAGAAATTGGCAAAGCGCTTGGTGCAAGAGTCATAGCGGCTGCATCGAGCGATGCCAAGCTTGAGGTTTGCCGAGCCCACGGTGCGGATGATTGTATTAATTATAGCCGTGAAGACTTGCGTGAACGCATCAAGGCTTTAACAGCCGGCAAGGGGGTCGATGTTGTCTATGACCCTGTCGGCGGACATCTTGCAGAGCCCGCGTTTCGGTCGATCGCCTGGCGAGGACGCTTTTTAGTGATTGGTTTTGCGCTCGGCGACATTCCTGCAATACCACTCAATTTGGCGCTGCTCAAAGGCGCGAGCATTGTGGGTGTATTCTGGGGCGCTTTCGTAGCCAAGGAGCCGGCTGCCTTTCAGGCTGACATGGCGCAACTGCTCGCTTGGGTTCGCGAGGGTAAGCTCAAACCTCGGATATCAGCGCGCTATAGCCTTGAAGACGCTCCTAAAGCGATTCGTGCATTGATGGACAGGAGCGCGGTTGGAAAGCTTGTGGTTTTGCCTTAGGTTTAGGGTTTGATACCGGGCCGGGGTTCGAGGCTGAGCTCGCGGTTTGACCAGTCGCTTACGAGCATGCAGCCTGGTGCATGTGTGATGCAGAATGTCGGCTTGCTCTGAAGCAATACTGACTGCGGGGTGACGCCGCAAGCCCAGAAAACCGGGATTTCATCGGGTTCAAGGCTTACCACGTCGCCATAGTCTGGCTTGGCTAAATCGCGGATGCCGATAAGCCCAGGGTCGCCAATATGGATCGGCGCCCCATGGACACGGGGTAATTCACTGGTGATTTGAATGGCCCGAATCGCATCGTGAGCGCGCATTGGGCGCATCGTAACCACCATCGGCCCCGAAAAAATGCCAGCTGCCTCGGTAGCGATCGAGGTTCGATACATGGGCACATTGACGCCACAGCTAAGATGTTTCACGCTTACACCGGCCTCGACCAGCGCCTCTTCAAAGGAAAACGAGCAGCCGAGCACAAAGCCAACCAGATCCTCGCGCCAATAGCCCGAGATATTGGTCGGTTCGTCAATCAGTTCACCGCTCTCCCAAACCCGATAACGCGGTAAATCGCTGCGAAGATCAATATCTTGCCCCATGGCAGGCAGAGCCCACTGGCCCGCTTCTGAGACGGCAAGCAGTGGGCAGGGCTTGGGATTGCGGTGACAAAAGAGCAGGAAATCGAATGCATATGCTTTCGGCAGCAAGACGAGATTTCCTTGTACATGACCAGGCGCTAGGCCATTGGTATGGCTACTTAGCCTTTCCTCGCGGCAAGCTAGACGCACCGCTAGCGGATTCAAAGGCTGCAAGTGTTGTGCATGTCGATCATTCATCGGAAATTTCTCGTAGGTCGGTTGAGGCACCTACAATACGCCATCGGCGAACAGCGTGCATCTTCCCGCCAAACGCATCCGCATTCGGAGCCAACGAACATGAGTACAGCAGCAAATTCGGAGCCATTGGCAAAGCGTGCATCAACGCAGCATCGCTCCCATCTCGATGCGCTTTACGAGAGCTCGATTCGCTCGCTGCCTTTGATCGCAAGGGGAAAGGTTCGCGATCTCTATGCAGTAGGCGAATCGCATGTGCTGATGGTCACAAGCGACCGTTTATCTGCCTTCGATGTGGTGATGACCGAGCCTATTCCAGGTAAGGGTAAGGTTTTGCACGAGATGAGTATGTTTTGGTTTGATCGCTTCAGTGCATTGGTGCCTAATCACTTGACCGATATTGATCCTGAATCGGTGGTAGCGCCCGGCGAGCGCGATCAGGTCAAAGGCCGTTCGGTGGTGGCCATACGCTTAAAGCCACTGCCCGTCGAAGCAGTCGCCAGGGGCTATCTTATCGGTTCGGGCTGGAAGGATTATCAGCGCGATCAGGCGGTTTGCGGTGTGCCCTTGCCTGCGGGACTCAAGCAGGCCTCCAAGCTTCCGCAAAGCATTTTTACCCCTGCAGCCAAAGCTGCAGTCGGTGAGCATGACGAAAATATAACGTACCAACAGGTAGAGCAAATGATCGGTGCTGAATGGGCTGCCTCGATGCGCGACATCACACTCAAACTTTATGAAACCGCGGCTGACTTTGCGGCAAGTCGTGGCATTTTGATTGCCGATACCAAGTTTGAATTTGGGCTGGACCACGAAGGCAAGATGCGTTTAATGGATGAGGTGCTCACACCCGACTCCTCCCGATATTGGCCCGCTGATCGCTGGCAAGAGGGTATCTCGCCGCCTTCGTTTGATAAGCAATACCTTCGTGATTGGTTGGAGACCATATCTTCCTGGCAAAAAATCGCGCCAGCACCGAGCTTGCCTGACGATGTGATTGAACAAACCGCAGCCCGGTATCGGGAGGCACTTGTCCGTTTGCGGGGACATTAATGAGAAACGTAGCAACGACGAGCCGTTGGTCGCCGAACACTACCCCCAAGACTGAACCACGATGAACGCGCCCAACATGAATGATAGGCAAGCCCGTGTCGGATTGGTGATGGGTTCATCGAGTGACTGGCCGACCATGCAATTTGCAGCCGACATCCTTGAGCAATTTCAAATCCCCTTCGAAGCCAAAGTACTGTCGGCACATCGCATGCCCGATGCGATGTTTGACTATGCAACATCGGCTTTGTCGCGAGGCCTGCGTGCCATCATCGCAGGGGCGGGAGGTGCTGCGCATCTTCCTGGCATGCTTGCTGCAAAAACCATTGTTCCTGTTTATGGCGTGCCGGTCGCAAGCAAGTATATGCGGGGTGAGGATTCACTTTGGTCAATCGTACAAATGCCAAACGGTATACCCGTTGCTACCTTTGCCATTGGCGAGGCTGGTGCTGCGAATGCGGCGCTGCATGTGATCGCCCAGTTTTCGCTTGATGACGAGGTCATCAGGAACCGTTTAGTTCGTTTTCGATCTGACCAAACCGCTAAGGCTAGTGCCATGGTTTTGCCTCCAAGCGGCGCATCGCATGCATAGGACGCGAAGCATTGGGGTGATGGGTGGTGGTCAGCTTGGCCGCATGCTCGCGCATGCAGCACAGCGTCTTGGTATGCGTGTCACCGTGCTCGACCCGCAGGCCGATTGCCCAGCAGCGCAAGTCGCTGACGCTCATATAAGGGCCGCTTATGATGATGATCAAGCGCTCGATGCGCTTGCCAGGTGCTGCGATGCAGTCACGACTGAATTTGAGAACGTTCCAGCTCGTAGTCTAGTTCGTCTTGCCCAAGCGAAGCCTGTCAGACCCTCGGCCGATGCGGTTGCGATTGCGCAGGATCGTCTGCTCGAAAAGCAATTCTTTATCAAGCAGGGTATCGCAACAGCAGCCTTTTGGCAGCTTGATAAGCCAGCTGATGGGTCGCATGGAGCGTCCATCGAAGCATGTCACGATGCGCGCTTTCCGGCAATCCTCAAGACCCGACGGCTGGGTTATGACGGTAAGGGTCAGATCAACGTTCCAAATCGTGAATCGTTATCGAAGGCTTGGGCTGAGCTCGGCTATGTCGATTGTCTGCTCGAAGAACGCCTTGATTTGCGTTTTGAGCTATCGGTTGTGTTGGCGCGTGGTCAGGGAGGCGAGCTGCGGGTTTATCAGGCCATTGAGAATATTCATCATCAAGGTATTTTGGCGCTTAGCTATTTTCCTGCGCGAAGTCATCCCGAGTTTGCAAAGCAGGCCGAGGTCTTAGCAGCAAAGCTAGCCAACGGACTCGATTATCAAGGTGTGCTTTGTGTTGAGTTTTTTGTTGTCGGACCCCTTGATGATCCCCGCCAGTGGCACATCATCGCCAACGAAATGGCCCCTCGCCCGCACAATTCAGGGCATATCACCATGGACGCCTGCGCGGTCAGCCAATTTGAGCAGCAAGCGAGGGTACTTGCGGAGTTTCCATTGGGAGATACCTCCGCGCATGCTTATGCATGTCTTATCAATCTACTCGGTGATCGCTGGTTTGATCGTGATGGTTGTTATCGTGAACCCGATTGGGCAGGTTTATTGGCGATTGAAGGCTTGCATTTGCATCTTTACGGCAAGCACGAGGCGCGTGTTGGGAGAAAAATGGGACATATCAATCTTTGTGCAACAAGCGAAGCCCTGGTTGATCGGGCGCTCGAAAAAGCGCTAAAAGTACTAGAACGGTCATGATCATGGAACAAGCAAACTTTAGACGCCTTTCGACCGATTCCTCCGAAATTAATGAAGCTGCATCGCATCTGCGTCGCGGGGGTATTGTGGCTTTTCCTACCGAAACAGTCTACGGCCTGGGCGCAAATGCGGCCAAGCAAGCAGCCGTTGAAGCCCTGTTCGCACTCAAGCAACGACCCAGTGATCATCCGCTCATCATCCATGTTTCGGGTTTGGCCGATGCAAGTAGCTGGGCAAAGCTCAACCCGCTTGCCTTGCGAGTGATCGGGGCACTTTGGCCAGGCCCGCTCAGCCTCATTCTGCCGAGGCGGCCAGCAATCCCCATGCATGCACTGGGAGCACAAAAAACCGTCGCTTTGCGTTGTCCATCGCATCCGGTGGCTCGTGCCTTGCTTAGTCAATTTTCGGCAATCGGCGGTAAGGGTGTTGCAGCGCCGTCTGCAAACCCCTATGGCAAGCTCAGTCCGACAGATCCTGATCATGTTGAGAGCGATATGCGCCGAATGATGTATGCCCATGCATCAAGGCGTTTGCGCTTGAGTGATCCCAAGTTACCTGATTGTTGGATGATCGACGGTGGACCCTCGGACGCAGGTATCGAGTCGACGGTGCTTGATTTAAGTACAGATGAGCCGCGGGTTTTGCGACCTGGCGTGATTAGCCGCGAGCAGCTTGAGGCGGTTCTTGGGATGCCGATTCCTTTGATTAAGCCGCAAGCGATTGAGGCCAAAACGCAAAAGCGCTCCAATCTTTTGCTCCCAAAGGCATCAGGTACTTTGCTTTCGCACTACGCACCCAATAAGCCGCTGTATGTGCTCGATCAGAGCTTACTAGCTCCAAAGCTCGCCGAATTACACCAACAAGGGTTCAGGCGACTTGCGCTTTGGGGTGTGGAAGCGCAGTCCCTTGATGCGTATGAATTTGAAATCAGTCTTGGTCTTGGGGCCGTGCCCGATTCACCTGAATCAATGGCGCAGCTTTTGTATCGTCAGTTACGCAGTATGGACGAGTCAGAGGCCGAGGCCTTAATCGTGGTCTTGCCATCACCGATTGATATGCTGCGTGATGACAAGGGTTGGGAAGCGGTGATTGACCGTATCGAGCGTGCAAGCTATGCAACCAAACACGGTTTAATCAATCCGAAGGCTGTTGCCAAGAGCGATCCAGTGGGTCATGACATGGCGCTTCCTGCGGATTCTGACATGATGTTTGAGCAGTTCGAGCAGCCACTGCAGTCTCCGCAGCAAACGCCGCAGCAGTCGGCACCACAGCAAATGTTGCCTGCTCAGGAGGCAGCCGATGACTTAGATTTCGATATGTCATTTGATGATCTTGGAGCTAACCCATGAATCCGATGGCCGCAGCGCCGCAGGTGGCCTTTGGTGATGCTATGTCACCGCACAATCAAGGTCCACTTGCTGGTGTCAAAGTACTTGACCTTACAACGGTGATTATGGGTCCTTACGCAACCCAAATCCTTGGTGATTACGGTGCTGACGTGATCAAAGTCGAAAGTCCCGAGGGCGATGTCATGCGTTTTCCTGGACCGGGTCGATCAGCGCAAATGGGGCATGTTTTTTTGAACGTTAACCGTAATAAACGTTCAATCGTTTTGGATTTAAAAACGGAAACGGGGCGCCAGGCCTGTATCGATCTTGCGCGGCAGGCCGATGTCTTGGTCTACAACATCCGCCCTCAGGCAATGAAGCGACTTCAACTCGCATATGAGGATTTACATGCAGTGAATCCTCGAATCATTTACGTGGGCTGTTTTGGCTTTGGGCAGGACGGTCCTTATGCGGCGCGCGCTGCTTATGATGATTTGATTCAGGCGATGAGCGGGGCTGCTGATTTGGTCGGAAGGCACCAAGCGGGTCCTCCGAGGCTCGTACCACTGAATTTTTGCGACCGTGTCTCAGGCCTTCATGTGGTGCAGGCGGTCTTGGCTGCGCTTTTTGCTCGTGAGCGCCAAGGTAAGGGGCAATCGGTCGATGTGCCTATGTTTGAAACCATGACGGCGTTTGCTTTGGGGGAGCATCTTGGGGGCGAGAGTTTTGTCCCGGCTGAGGGCGCCATGGGTTACAGCAGGATTTTGTCAACTCACCGCAGACCGCATGCCACGCGCGACGGTTTTCTTGTTGTCTTGCCCTACAACAACAAGCAGTGGGAAGGCTTTCTCAAGGCCGCCGGACGTGATGATTTAAAGCATGATCCGCGCTTTTCGACCCAACAAGCTCGTGCAGCAAATGTTTCGGCCATGTATGAATTGATTGGCCAAGAGGTCGCGAAGCACAGCAATGAGGCCTGGGTCGAAAGACTTAAGGGCGTCGATGTGCCATGGACCTTGGTGAACCGGCTTGAGGATTTACAACACGATCCTCACTTGCAAGCCGTTGGGCTCTTTCAAGAGGCCGATCATCCGTCGGAAGGGCGTGTGCGTATGACAAGGGTGCCGAGCCATTGGAGTGAAACGCCGCCGTCAATTCGGCGCCTCGCGCCACAACTTGGCGAGCACAGCGCGGAGGTACTTCGCGAAGCGGGTTATAGCGACGATCAGATCCAAGCTGTACTTGGATCCCGAGGCTAAAGCGTGTGGACTGCAACGACTAAGGATGGTTCGGATCAGCATCACCCATGAGTAATCGGCTCGCTAAGGCTAATGCCGCAAGCCGGCACCAATCTCTCGACCCGCGGCAAGCATCGTCATCAAAGGTATGGCGGCAATCGCAAAAGCCATGATGATGACTGCCTTAAAGGCTTGGGCTGCTTCGGTGGTCGATACGATTTCCAATAGGCGCCTGAGATCCTGCTCATTCGGCGCTTGATCCCTGAGTGCGATGAAAAGTACAGCGGCAAGCGTCGATACGCCGACTGCCGAACCTACGGTGCGACAACAGGCCACGACCGCAGTGGTGATTCCGGTAAATTGAGCAGGCACCGAGGATTGGGCAACCACCAGCGAGGTCACCATGACCATACCCGAGCCAAGCCCAAGAAATCCCATGACGAAGAGCAAAGGCTTAACCGCATGGACGGGAATGAGAATCATGAGTGCGAGCATGCTGAGTACCAGGCTCAGCCCTGTGAAAATCACACGACGCGAGGCGCCGGTTCGGTAGGTCCAGCGACCCGCAAGAAAAGCACCACATGGAATACCCAGGGTGAGCGGCAACATTCTCAGCGCAGCCTCATCGACGCTTTGGGCGCCTCCCGATTGCATGGCAATCGGCAGCATATTACTCAAGCCAATCAACATGAAAAAAATGCAGGTGACATTCACGCAAGGCACCCAGACGCCACGACGCGACAGGATCGACGGCGGGATGATGGGTTCGGGGGCACGGCGCTCTTGGGCAATACAAAGGGCGGTGCTCACAACGAAGCCGCCCATAAGTAAGAGCATCGTTGGTTCGGCAAGGCGATGTCCCTGCCCAGTGAGGGTCAGGAAGCTCATCAGGCTTGATAGCGAGACGCTGAGCAAGATGGCGCCTAACCAATCGATTGGGCGCTGCTTCGTGGTAACGGGCAATAAGCGCAATACTTTGGCCACTCGCCAAATGGCCAGCAACGTCAACGGGATCATCGAGGCAAAGACCATGCGCCAGCCAAAAAGCCCGGTTAAATAGCCACCAAGCACAGGCCCGAGCATTGCAGCACTAGCAAACGTTGCCGACAGCCAACCTTGATAGCGGCCGCGCTCTCGGGCCGGCACAATATCGGCAATGGTCGCCTGAGCCATCGCGATAACTGCACCTCCCGTTAGGCCTTGCAGGATTCGCATCAGGATTAAAAATGCCATGCTTGGCGCAAGCGCTGAACCGAGACTGGTAAGTGCAAAGCCCAATAGCGATCCGAGCATCAACGGCCTGCGGCCGTAGAGGTCGGAGAGCTTGCCGTAAATTGGGGTTGCCACGGCCGAGGCTGCCAAATAGCCCGACATGACCCAGGGCAACTGCTCCATATGTCCCAGGTCTTTTCCAATCGATAGCAGGGCAACAGACACCAGCGTGGAGTCGACCGCGGCAACAAAGATGGCGAGGACCAGTCCGGCGATGATGCGGTGGATCTGGCCTTCAGTGAAGCGTACTTCGCTTTCCAAATGACTCAGAAGAAAGCCTGAATGCCGGTTTGTGCCCGACCAAGAATCAATGCGTGGATGTCGTGGGTGCCTTCGTAGGTGTTGACGACTTCGAGATTCACGAGATGGCGCGCAACCCCAAACTCATCGGAGATGCCATTGCCGCCCAACATATCGCGGGCCATTCGAGCAACATCAAGCGCCTTCCCACAGGAGTTACGCTTCATGATCGACGTGATTTCAACGGCTGCACTGCCTTCGTCTTTCATCCGGCCAAGCCGCAGACAAGCTTGCAGACCGAGCGTGATTTCCGTCTGCATATCGGCAAGTTTTTTCTGGATCAATTGGTTAGCTGCGAGCGGTCGCCCAAATTGTTTACGATCCATCGTGTATTGACGTGCGCTGTGCCAACAGTATTCAGCAGCTCCGAGTGCACCCCAGGCAATCCCGTAGCGCGCAGAATTCAAGCAGGTGAAGGGCCCCTTGAGACCTTCAACGCCAGGTAGCATTTGCGCCTCAGAAACTTCGACCTGATCCATGACGATCTCGCCGGTGATTGAGGCTCTCAAGCCGACCTTGCCAAGAATCTTAGGCGCGCTCAGGCCCGCCATGCCCTTTTCTAGGATGAAGCCCTTAATCCTTCCATCGTACTCACCGCCCTGACACTTGGCCCAGACTACAAAAACGTCTGCAATCGGTGAATTCGAAATCCACATCTTGGATCCCGTAAGCAGGTAGCC
>JACCEE012474052.1_pt1 | contig 58878 bp, 27 predicted proteins | sample 7449931 | NCBI WGS metagenome assembly JACCEE01 (sample SAMN15323457, study PRJNA562643) | freshwater metagenome | isolation source: river surface water | place: USA:Blue River Watershed | collected 2017-08-19
CAGTCGAAGCGAGTAAACCCGCACCAGTCGAAGCGAGTAAACCCGCACCAGTCGAAGCGAGTAAACCCGCACCAGTCGAAGCGAGTAAACCCGCACCAGTCGAAGAAGCGGTACAGCACCTTACAACGGAGGTGGCCGCATTGAAACAGATCGTGCTAGACCTGAGTCGGGTTATACAAGAGCGCGATGTCCAGAACGCTCAGAAGTTTAATGCAGTAGCAGATTCTTTACAATCACTGGCAGCAGCTATACGAGAGGTATAACCATGGAAAATCCCCAACATTCTTTAAAATCAGCATTAACAGCCGTCCAACGTGTTCAAGGTATTACCGGCGGTGATGCAATCGCTTTCCAACAGTCAACGGGTTTAGCCGTGTGCGGGCTGGTAATCCTCCAAGTCGGAGTAGATTCTAACAACCTCCAATGTGTAGTGTCTACAAAGACATTAAACGACTCACTTATCGGCGACGGCACCGGAGTCACGGCTACCGGGGTCAATACGGGTTTAACATCAACATCAGTTAAACTATCGTTCGCTACGTCTACAAGGGAGATTCGTATTCCTAGCCAGGACGTAGGAGGTCACCCTTTAACAAATGGAGGGTTCTCCGCTAAGTTAAAGAGTATCTTCCCCGAAGACAACTCCCACGAAACCTTTACATTTCCGGCTAGTAGCTTGTTGGGTGCTGTCGATCAGGTTCAGGTTGACCTTGAAGGAGAGATTGCGCAAATAAACTACACACAATCGTTGCTGTTAATCATAGCTGGACACGAGGGGGAAGTACCGGGAACTGACTATAGCACTATCCGTGCTATCGGACAGACCCCTCAGCGAGCAATCTGTTCACAAGAACACCCGTTGTTCCCTAACATGGACAACCCTGCGTGCATTGATTCTATTTTTAGCGTAACTCGAAAGCACCTCGATGCTTTAAAAGCACTCCAAGAGTGGGTGGTTCAGTCCGGCGGGGAGTTGTCTATTACAATGGATAACGTGCGTAACCCTACCACCTTCCTCGTACGAGGCCCGGGCATCACAGTTTTGGTACCAGTAGCGGACTCATTAGCTACGGAGAAGACGTTGCTACTAACCGCGCAAATGTTCGAGAACCTGTTAAACAATGACGATTCTGTAGCGACTATCCTAGATTACCGATTCCCTGTCCCGCCGGATTTAGTAGCATCTATTCAGCAAGCAGGTAAACTGACGAAACTTCCGTTGGCGTTCACTATCACTGAGATGGATCAACTGGTGATGAATACTGTACCGTCAGACCCTATTCAGTACACTCAGACGTTTGACCTTGATATGGAGCGTTGCGATATGGCGTATCCCCCATTCGAGGTATTTGCAAAAGTGCTCGGAAAGAACACTTATGCGTCGTATATGTGTCCCTACTATAATGATGAGAAGGGCACAGTTGAGTTTATCCTGATCATGTCTGACGATGGGCAAGATTTACGAAATTCTGTCATATCTCTGGTTAGCACCGTGACCCGCAATACCGGTATTGTTGGAGGAGGTCTGGCATCAGACAGTGGAAACACTGCTACACCGGACGCTGCGGAGGGCGGGGTGTCTCCGCCGGTATCGTCTTACGCTGATGCTGATGAAGTACCCTTTTAACTATGACAGGTCCTGTTATACCTAAACCATCTAAACCTCCTAAAAAGAGATTGTCACTGCCTCCTATTCCAGATGCGTTGACGTCTTTTAAAAAGGATGCCCGGGATATTGCAGCCAGGTCTACGAAAGGACTAGCCTTAACGGGAGGAGCCCTTACTGGCAAAGGCTGCGCGGGGTGTTCTTTAAGTGTGAAAGGTGAGATGCGAAATAATGTGGCGGTAATAACTAACAGAAAGAAACTGTTAGTTATAGGCTCTTCTGTCACGGCCGAAGACTACCAAATGCGGAGATTGTTCGCAGGAAGTACTGGTAATATAATTCGTGAAGTGATAGGCGAAACCGTACTGGCCGCAGGAGCCGGTGCCCCTGTTGATTGGTTAAACAGAAACGTAGCATACACCAAGGCAGTTCGCTGCCGGGGGAATGCCACTGTAGCAGAGGCACATGCGTGTTGGAAACATTTGGAGACGGATATACACAGAATCGATCCAGACGTTATACTGGTAGCTGGACATTTAGCTTTTAGTGTTATTATGGCTAAAACATGGGCGGATGATGTTACTAACTCTACCCCTTACCACGGGATGACGTTTCCGCTTCTAATAGCGGGGAGGACACGGTTAGTAGTGACCACGGTGGATCCTGTAGATGCCCTTAAAGTGCTTCCCCAAAAGTTTAAAAACGCTGCGGAGGAACAATCGTCTGAGATGTTCTTCTTTAAGGACGATATCCGTGTTGCTACTCAGGCGGTTATTGACGACATAAAAGTCCCTGACGTGGACTGGAAGCGCTATCTGTTTCCGTTTTACGACAGTTACTCCCCTACTGTTAAACAAATTCGGGAGGGAGTGTATGTGAAGGGAGAGCGTCTTTTGATGGTAGAGGACGCTATACAGGGGTTTGACGTAGCCCGAGAATGGGTTGACCGGATGTTGTCGACAGGGGTTCCTGGCACCAATATCGGGTTTGATATTGAGACAAGCGGACTAAAGCCTTACGGTGGTAGCGTGATGTTATCCTACGCTATCAGCGACGGGTACTACACAGTATCTGTACTGGTCGATCATTACAGCGTGCGCCGTCAACGGGATAAGGTGAACAAATCTTTACAGTTGTTAAAGTACTTCCTGTTGCATAAGACAGATTATGTGCTATGCGCACATAACTTGGCGTTCGAAATGGAGTGGATGTTCTTCTATTTTGGTGCTAGTGTAGCCAGGAAGCGGCGAATGTACGATGATCAGTCCCAGTTCTTTGCGTGTACAATGGCTGCTAAGTGGAGAATAGCCGCGGAAAGACATACGCGTCACATGTCATTGGATGCCGTTACTTGTCAAGGGCTCGGGTTCGACCTAAAGGCGATGTACGCTATTGATCGGGAAAAAATGGACTTATACCAACCGCGTATTCTGCTGGAGTACAACGCTGGTGACGCTATAGTCGTTCCTTATATCATAGAGGAACAGATATTTACCATGGAGGAGATACTCCGCAATATAGAACCCTATAAAGTATCCATAGGCGGGATATTATCATATTCCATAATGGCAGGACACGGTATTCCAGTGAACTTGGATGCCGCAAATGCGCTAGCCGCCCCTTTCTTAAAAGAACTGGAGGAACTTGAGAAGGACATCGCTGAGACCGCTACATACAAAAGTTTTGCGGCGGCTAAAGGCCGTCCTCCTGTATGGCAGTCTCCGGACGACATGGCGTATATCTTGTACGATATGTTTGAAATGCCCAAGGTTTACAACAAAAAAACCGGACAGCTATCAACAGATAAGCACGTCATAAGCCAATACGAGTCCCAGCTACCTGACTTACAGCTTGTTGTATTGTATAAGGAGATGCGTAGATTTATTGATGTAACGGTTAGCTCATTAGTACATGGAAAGTCGGCTGCTGGAGATATTGTTACGTCTCCGGACGGTATGATACACCCGTCAGTAATGATATTTAAAATACCGACCGACCGGACGTCAACGTCTCCTAATATTCAGAACGGGTCGAAGCGCAACAAACGCTTTAAGAAAGCCCGTGATGTGTATGGTATATCACAAAATAACGCAAAGTTTAAGAATAAAACCCTTATACTTGCGGACTCTGCACAAGTTGACTTCCGTATGGCTGGGTTATCCTGTTTGGATTACCAGTTTATTAACGCGACACGAAACGATTTGGATATCCACGCTACTATGGCCCAGCACTGGGCGGCGCTTGATCCGCTATCGTTTGCGCGAATCGCAGTGTACCTAGGGGTACCTGATACGTTATACCACGACGCTAATCCGGATAACAAGAAAGTCCTGAAAGAAATGCGACAGAGAGTCAAATCAGGACTAGTATTCGCTCGTATCTACCGAGCAGGGCTGGGTACTATAGCAAGAACCTTAGAAACCACGTTAAGTATTGCCGGTAAGCTGGTGGCTATCCTTGATGGTATGTTTCCGCGTATTGCTACATGGCACGACGATTTACAGGAATTCTACCGTAAGCATAAATGTATCCGTAGTATTACGGGCAACCTCTTATGGGGGTCGTTGAACTTCGGGGATATCTTTAACTACGGCATTCAGTCTGCTACGGCGTATGTAGTGAAACATGCGATGCGAGAACTTACTATTAAGCATGGACTTCAGTTAGTGGCAGAGGTTCATGATGAGTTAGTTTTCCTTGCAGATGATTCAGAGGTGAACGATCTCATACCCGTGATAGGTAAAGCATTTTGTAACATCCCGGACGAGTGGACCAAGGCAGTCCCCTTAGGGTGTGAAGTATCTGTATCCGATCCCCAGTCATACGGAAACGGGTGGGGTTCTATTAAGGAAGTTGCGAAATACTCATCTAAGGATTTCGGGTGGAAGGAGACCCCCATTGAAGATTACGAAATTTTTTATCGTCGACAATTTGAGGACATTCAACGTCGACCCATTTATTATATAGGGAGCAAGTCTGCTTATGAAAAACGATACATCACAAACCCAAACAACCCTACCGACGCCGGTACCATCCTCGCGTAAAAAAGGTAGTACTACCAGTCTATTAGAGAATACCTTACGGTTACAAGAAGCCCATGCTGCTAAAGTCGCCGCAGGGTTAGACGGTAATCAGATGTTATACAACACTTATCGTCCCACCACTCTTGATCAGATGGTAGGACAAGCCGCGATTATAGCGGACGTAAACGAGTGGTTTACCTTAGGAATCGTGCCTCGTTTCACCATCTTCTACTCGGAAGGAATACCTGGAGTAGGTAAAGACGTACTAGCCGATATTGTAGCAAGGTACATTCTCGATATACCCTCTCATCTGGATCCCCGAAAGGATGTATGCAACCGCTACATGGTATTAAACTGTAAGGCTGATGGGGGCATTGATGCTGTACGAAAAGCATTAGATACGGTACGAGTCCCTCCTACCGCAATGCCGGGGTACACTCCTCGATACGTACTGAACCTTACAGAGTTACAGGGGGTATCTGAGGCGGCAATGGATTCACTTTTATCTATGGTGGAAAACCCTCCGCAGTGGCTATGGGTAGTGGCTACTACAACTGACTTAGCCAAAGTATTACGAACCGGAACGTCCAAAAACGCTAAAGGAAAGGGGTCCTCCGCATTACGATCTCGTGCAGTACTTAAACAACTGCAGCCCATATCTCCTGAAGATATTCTGCAACGATTACAGTTAGTTGCTACAAAAGAGGGCATCCTATCCTCCACTATAGATGTAGAGGTGCTCTCCGGTATAGCAATGGCATCTGCCGGGTCGATGCGTACCGCCTTATCTATCCTAGAGGAGCATCGTTACCAAAAAAGTAAAGACGTAATAATGAAGCAATTAAGTGTACAACTTGACGAAGCCACCTTTCCGGTTCGCCAGATCGCTATGGCGCTAGTCTATGAGCACTATACTACGCAGAGTGGTGTTGATGTTAATTGTAAGACTTACCCCAGTAAGTATCCTATCATACTACACTATGTTAATGCCTGTGATAGTGGTGAAGCTGGTAGAGCAGCTCTAATATCAGTCATAGGAAGCTGGTTGGGTATATCGGATACACGGGAACCATCGCCTGGAATGTGCAAAGCGTTAGGCTGTACTCCTGGAAACTGGAGTAAAGGGGATAATCCAGTAGGTGCCACGCTTAAAGCATCCGAAAACTTTATACGTGCTATCCGTTTATTAGAGTTACTCACCTCTGCGGGCATTGTAGAAGGTGCGCTCCATGAGGCCCGGGCGCGCTTATTAGTGATCCTATCTAACGCAGCGAAACAGCTTTCTAGCGGTAACTAGCTGGTATTGACTTTATCGTTATATCAGTGTAAAATACTATCAATAAGTGAGGGTCCTGCGCCGCCCTCACCTTATTTACTACACTTCTGGCGCCTACTTAGTTATTTTATTTGCGATATTCTACTTACACGAGGTACCTGTATGTCTATGTTTGCTATGTTCGGAACAAGTGATAATGTTTCTCCTATTGATGCTCCTGTCGATATCCCTAAGACAACGGCGGTAGGCGATCCTACCATGAGAGGCGGGTTTGCTTCTCCACTCTTTAAAACCGGGGCGCGTTCTGCCTCCGGTACGGTCGGAACCGGGCAGCAACACATCCTGTTGCTACCGGGCACCATTCCCTTCAACGGTATTAGCGCGGCGGGATTAAAACAGAAGGGAGTTAATGTCTATGACATGGATAATGACACCCGTAACGAAGCGCTGTTACCCGGAAACAGACACCAATGTCACCCAGACGCGGTAGGGTGTTCCCACATCCTATCCCCTACTATGGTAGGAAGCTATTTCGGGGATTCCAGAAACCCAGAAACACAGTTGATGGATATTTGGGACAATACCTTTCTAAGACGTGTGTACCCTCATATGTTCAAAGACGCTTCTACGTCGTGTTTCGCCAGAGAAGCACGCATTGCGTGGACAAGTTTCTGGAAAGCAAAGAAAGAGAGTTGGGTTGAAAACCCCAAGATCACTAACTTGGTGGAAAAGACAGCTATCGTATTCTACGGTATACAGTTACAATCCCCCGATAAAATGGCGGAAACCCCAACCATCTTTAAACTTAAGCTATCCTCATCTCCTAAAGATAGCGGGTTAGGTAGACTTTTCAGGGATGCTTGCCAGGCGGTAAGCACTCCGCAGCGAGACGCTACCGGGGAAGTCACTGGTCCTGCGGTTGCTAAGGCTCTAATTAACGTTAGAGACCCATCTGCTATGTATGCGTATAGTTTCCAGAAATACTGCCCCCCAAACAGCACTAACCGCATGCGGGATACCACGTACTCTGCTGCACTCCTTGTCCCTAAAACAGGAGTATCCTTCACACAAGCGCTGGCTACCGCCGGGTGGAATCCAGGAGCGTTCGATGAGCTATTACATAAATACATGATGTATATAGCAGCGAATCCGCTTTTCACACAATTCGCGTTTATCAGTGAAGAGGAGCAGTTACAAGCTGTAAACACCTACGCCGCCCGTTTCGGTTATGAGTTTAGTCCTAACGGACGTGGGGGCTGTACGGTTATCCCTGTTACTAATGGTATCGGCAGTGCTTACACGCTGCCTCCTCAAGCTAAAGCTCCTGCGGCGACGGAAGTTGTTGTAAGTAACACAGAAGCCCTGTTGACGGGCTGGAAAAATGGGACAGGGGCACGCGCTTTGCAGGCTAAAACATCTTTAGAAGATGTCTTAATGGACCCTTATACGCTTGCTTTCTCTGCTAAAGCAGACCTTAGCGGGATACTCCCCACCTTACTAACGTGGTTAGTAGGGGGTGACATAGCTGAAGATGCTATTCCAGGCTTCACAGAACAGTTTACAGTGATATTCCGTGATTTTGGACGCGCTCCGAACGAGACAACCCGTGATAACTTGATGGGCGCTTTACTTGTTCCAGAGCAACCCGAGATTACTGCTAACATCACAAAACTTATCTCAGCCGCAGTATCCGCTTATTGGGATGCTATGTAGCGCTTTTTTCTTTTTCACGTAACTCACAAGCCCCCTGTATACAGGGGGTTTTTTATATGGAGACCCTTATGGAGTTGCACCTGTATTTACATAATCCCGATATCCCACTGCCGCACGTAATATACCCTGATAAGGGGGTGGTTATTAACGGCGATTGTACCGATCCTGTTTGGGGATTGGCTAATATAAAGGACGCTGTTGTACAGCTATTAACAGCGGATCCCCCTTATGGTATGACAGGGGAGGTATGGGATAAGGTACTATCGACACTATGGATGAAGGAACAGTTCTTCAGAGTCATTGACCCTGAAGGAGTAATAACTATCACAGGTAGTGATAGTTTTATCCATGATCTGACTAGAGAGTTCAGTATCCTCCCTAATGGATGTGCCCTTAAAAGTAAAAAGGAATTTCACTTCGAAAGAGACCTTCGACAACTTTTACACGATGTTAAAGCCCGTAGTGACGATGCTGTGATAAAGGGCCGTATAGCAGAAATGCTCCAACACATTCCTACGGAGCAGACGTTAAAATACTATATCATATGGAATAAGCTATCCCAGTTTGGGAATGTCATGCACTCCAAAAACCGCCCGAAGACTGCTCACGAGTATATCGCGGTGTTCTCGAAAGGCGCGATTAGGCATAAAAGTGTAGATGAAAAACGGACAACGGACGGGGGTGACGAGAACGATTTCTCGCGCCCTAGAATGCGTTTCTCTCCATACGGAGCTACTTTTAAAGGGACCGTAGAACACTATAACAAAGGGAAGTCCACGTATCTAGGTTGCAAACGGAGCGGAAGTGCTCCAGTGGATATGTATGAGAATACTCCATTATCGGTAATACCGGCTGCAAAAGATACCGACCGTCATGTAAAGACAGAGAACTCCACAGCTAAACCATCTAAACTGCTAGAGCAACTCATCGGTATGTACAGTGATGAGGGGGGACTGGTAGTGGATCCGACAGCCGGTAGCGGTACAGCCGCAAAAGCTGCAATGACATTGCGTAGAAGGTTTATCGTCTGGGAGCGAGACCCACTACAGTACGCAGGTATAGTAGAGTGGTTAGGAGTTAGCGGACGTCCTCTAATGACCCCTACCCCGGAAGCCTTGACTTTCAAAGGCTACGGTAGACGCTCCGTACCCAGTAACGACCCGAACGTGAAGGATGGTTCCAGTCCTTACGACGATAACGCGTAAAATTCGATTTCTAAGACCCTTCACCGAAAGGGTCTGCGGAGCTATCTATGAATACAGTTGACCATTTAATCGAGCAAGGAGTGTTGCAAGCAGGCTACTCTGATGTAGCTGTTCTGCACAAGAACATAAGTGAAATGATAAAAACGTGGAGCAGTCTGTACCCCTGCAAAGGGATGCAGTATCCGGGCATATACTGGTCATTGGACTTTGCGGATACACCGGTGCTACCATACCACCAGCGAATGGGGGTATTTGGATCTCCAGAAGATAGTTGGGGAGCGGAGCGGTACATGGGAGTAACCTTTCCTGTAAATCCTTCCGACTTACTTGGGGACGCTTCTAGTTTTATGCAAGCCCAACGTCCTTTATCAGATATAATAAAAGTACCCGCAGAGTTATTACCCATAGAATTACAGATTACCAGAAACAATCGTAGCTACAGTTGTTTACAACATAGCCGGCAACGGTGGAAACTCCCGGTCACAGCTAGCCCCGGTGTCCCACTTGCAGTAAGTGCAGTGTTATTTGTTGAAGACGATGTACCCTTAAAAGAAGGGGGAAGCATCGATACACTTCCATACGTGAGGGCACGTATATGGAAAGTGAATGAGTGGAGAGGCGACCGGTTTATCGGTACCCCCTATTCAGACTGTTTTATTGCCTACTGGCACGGCGAGGCGTTTGATGACTAAGACACATTCTATAATAGTATGTCCTATGTGTAAGAGTATCCACGTGGATAAGGACGAAGACACCGTGTACCGGTCGAGGGGAGGAGAGTTGCGCACAAAGAACTTTGCCAAGGTACCTCACACCGCACATCTGTGTGGGCATTGCGGATATATGATATATGTACCAATACCTAGCATAGGCTGTAACCCTTCTGATGGCGGCGGGATAGTAGGGGGTACCCGAATTGCAAAGTGGGTTCCGCCTCTTCCTCAGCGGTTTCACCTAGAGAATACCGATGTTGGACGCGGTGATGCTGTATTCTTTCATATTACGACACACCCTATGCGCTTAGTGTTGGACGTATGTGTGCGGGAAAAGGCTACCGACGTTACTTACTATAACCGTAGGGTACATCCAGCGTCATTGATAAAATGCACTTCCAATGGAAGCGAGCTAGCCATTGCGATTTCGAACCAAACCGCTCCACATTTCGATATTCGAGTCAAAGACTCTCCATTTGCGTGGGAGTATTACCACACGGTATCAGCCTATTTACAGCACATAAAAAACATGCAAAAGCAGTTAGCGGAGAACCGGTACGTATTCGATGACGTATCTAATAGCGTACTGTTTCTGCGGAACGGGGGTATTCAATACGTATCGTGGAACGATGCGGTGTATTTCCGTTACTATGAAAAACAGTTAGAAGATTCAGACCGCGTAGTAGGGAGGTATATCATAGATTGTAAAAACGACCACAACAGTCCGTATGTCCTGGACATTCCTTTAGTGGGGGACGTATTGTCTCCCCACATAAATCATATAACGCGGGAGCTACAGTCCCGCATCACCACATTAACGAAAGAGGTACACTTGCTATGACTGTAAACTGCATAAGATACACCGCAGATATCACCGACAATCGTCCTGTCCAGGGGTTGGCAGAAACCCTGCAAAAAGGGTTCGGTGTGACTAGAATAGAACCAGTGCGCTTACTAAGCCGTATAATAGCTAACCAGACGCCGCCATCGGTATTGGGTTGGTGTATACGGGCTCTTCTGGCATTTAAAGACGGGTCTTTACTTACTCCACCGCCATTATTAGCAGGTCAAATCGGAGTGGTTAAAGACCGATCAGAGAGCTCCCCCCATTCCACAGGAAACTCTGATTTTCTACTATCTGCCCTTGTCCCCGCCTTATGGCAACAGAGTCGTACGTCTATTCCGCAGCGCTTGTGGTCATTGTTTAACAGTAACCCTCGCTCCGGTCAACACCTTGAACTACATCGCGGAGTACCAGTGGCATCTACTGTAAAGGAGTATAGTGTACCCCGCTGGGGAGATGGGACATATGAAGAGAGGTCTCTTAGTGACTACGCTAGCGTCCCGTATATTATGAGACAGTTACCAACGGTAAACAGTTGCTACGATATATCAATTTCCGTGTTGGGAATATCATTAACAGAAGATACCTTGGTCATTCACACTGATAGGAAAGACGACTTACTGCCGCTGGCTACTAATGTAATCCCCTCTGAGTGGGATATAATATCGGTCGATGTGAGTACTGCGGGGCCCATGCTCCGACTCACTATTCCTGGCCTATCCGGACATATTCCTGATAGCGCTATAGGGAATTATTTCATAGCATACGCCTTCTCACGTAGCGGAACCGAATATGGAACAACCAGTAATCCTGCGACCGCAATTTCATCTGAACAGTGTTCGTATGATGCGTACAGCTACTGGGGTTATAATGTGTCAGATACTGCCCAGGGGGATGCGCGGGGGTTGGCGGTGACAGAATTTCAGCGAGTGTACTCCGAACATCCGGACCACAAAGGTTGTCTAGGAGATGACCCGTTACAGTATACAGACCGACGTGGTAAGTGCCGGGTCGTATCGGTATGCGACCGTGTGCAATCCCGACTATCCAGCAACGTTTAACTGCATTTTTACCCTAACTTAACGCCACGAGGCAATATGAACAACGTACATTTATTAACCTTACAGGTACCTCCATATACGTCTATACTGGTATCTATGGGTGACGCTCACCCAGACCATTATGCCCCCATATTGGATACCTTAACAACCATACTGAGTCAGTTCCCTTTAGTCGGGGACTATATTCACGGGGTATTTGTGGACGACCCTGGACGGTTGGTTGTCGAAGACCCTGCCAGTTTTCTAAGTAAAGTAGACCTCAAACTAGGAGTGTTGTACCTAAACCCACTGTACTGGAGGGAGGCACCCCTGCAGCGAGTTCTTCGTTGGCCATCTCCTTCTTCTACGATACCCCACACGTGCTCCGTCCAAGAGGTGATAGGGTTAGAAGCGGGTCGTATAGTCGAGCAGCATATCCGTAAAACAATAACCGACCCTACAATACTGGAACTACTCGATTGTCTTACCGTGAATGCGTTCTCAAATTACCTATTCAAAGCCCCTCGGATGAATCCGTATAAGGCGATTTTCTCCACAGTGGAGACAATGTTGCCAGTAGAGCGGACTCCGTGCGCAGATACGCCCCCTTCTCCATTCTCTGTCAAGGAATACACCGAAAGGTACGGATTCAAAGTTGCTTATTCCAGAGTACGAACACTCGGGGCGCATAACCCATAGGAGACGATATGACACCCCTTGCCTTTCCTGTAAACCAGGGGACGGATACTTTTGTTACGGCTGGAATGTCTCTATATATTAACGGTATGGCTAAAAGGTGGGCAGTATTCGTTCGTAACAGCAAGGGAACCCTCCCAACCTCTTTTCTTTGGAAGTTAGGAGAGACTCCCCCTACGTTACACATCCCCGTAATCGAGGGTACAGGGAAGACGCTGTTTATTTCTACGGGGGGTCTACTGTCTGAGTACAAGGAGGTTACCCCTGCCACTATACTGAAATTAGAGTTGACTGCGTTAAGGTGCGACCCTGATTATGTCACAATATCCCGGTACCCGTGGAAGACTGTCTCCGAAATACTAAGGAGTACCCAGGTGCAAGACATATGGGCCTGCGTTACCGTTCCACCCAGATACCCATTAACCCATTACAGCCTCGTAATGGGCGTAGAAGATTCTGCGTATCCAGAAGTTATACGAGCTGTTACCGATACACGTACTATTAATATTTAAAACAAAGGAGTAGGTACATGTCAGAAAAATTAGTATCGAATATAACGTTGAACAGTTGCCGCTGCGTACGGTGTGATACTGTGCTAGTATCTACCGATGCTGACAGTGAGGACGGGGTTACTTGTAAATGCCGAGCTGTTACCGCGCTGGGCGGTCATCGGTATATACAAAGGACCGGAAACCCAGCGATGTGTGAAGAGCACTCTGTGTGGGAACTGACGCCTGTTATCGCTTATAAAGCGTCTTATATAAGGGACAGATTGCTTCGTGCCCCTGATTCGTTTAAGCTGTTGTTGTGGGATAGATGTGATGCAACTTTCAATGACGGTCAGTTGCAGCCAATCACTGCCGACGGCAAAATTCACAGGGTGAATGACGTAATATCTTCGTGGTGTGATGAAGATATGGCGGCGATATACGACGATTTGGTTGCGGTCGGGAAGTCCGATAAGACTTAAACAGAGTCTTTTACATTTAATCTATGAGATGCGGTATGTATATTATATCAGACACAGTTTCCTCAATACAAACTAATGAGCAGTTCGAAACATACAAAGCAACTTTGCGGAAGTTACAGCAGGCACAAACTGCTATCCGTAAAGAGGTTGATGCTTATGAAGCCGCTGCTGCTGAACGCGCTGGCAATCTAACAGTCCGATACTTACAGCAGTACCTGACAGGGTTAATCGCTGAAGCTCATGGCGAAGGAACTGCTCCGTATAAGGAAACCTTGCCAGTCGGACTGTCGGGATTCACCTTGGGCTATAATGGAGAAAAGATGGCGGTATGTCGTTATGCCTATAACATAACCCGGGATCAGATGCTGGCGTCATTAGCCTCGGCAGTTGAAACCTATTCTGACGCAACGGGAGGGATGTACGGGGCTAGCCACTTAGTGTATATATCCACATCGGCAACTACGTCCACAAAAGGGCTGGTCCCTTTAACGTTGGAAGACCTAAACAGTCTTGTAACCGGGGATTATTCCCATTTAGCTCTTACAGTAGAGGGCCACAGTATCCCGATACCGCCCGAAGTTGCACAACAGGTATCTGCAGGACGCTATTCTATTCAGGTAATTTACTAAACCGGAGGAGTTTAACATGGAACTGAGCAGAACAGTAAGAGCTATTAGGAAGTCATTACAGTACGATGACGCGCTGCTAAGTTTGCTAGCAACCGCCCCCGCAGACGATATCGAGGCCAACGTGGTTAGCAAGCTATCCTCTTATACCGATCTTGACCGTCTGGTAATAGACCCACAAAACACCGTCTTACGAGTTGCGTGGGTACAATCTCCCAAAGGGGTACCCGTTGTTCGAGTGAACCCGTCAAAAGGGGATATTATACACTCATCAGTGAGCATTGAGCTAGACACAGAAAGCAAATTGCAATCCCTGTGCCGAACCTTACACCGGCTATTGCGCATTATAGGGGACGGGCGGCACGGAGTAGATACACAACCCTTACTGACTATGCGAAACAGATTCGCGTACTACACCCATCGAGACTGGGAAGAGTGGATACGAGCGTACCTGCTATCCCCTCAACTCAAAATCTGGGTTAACCCTGCACAAGAATACACAGAGTACTACGCAGTACCTTTAGCTATGTTTACCAACGACCCTCACCAACTCGGGTTTGCCGGTACGGATTTGTTCCTTATAGGGTGGTGCGATGAGGTATCCCCATTACCGCCTACATGGTATATGCAGACTGCCTACCCCTGGTATCCAGTCCCTAAGTACCTCATGGCATCTTTCGCCAAAGAGCTGGTAGGGCATACGCTATCCTCACTGATAGCTAGTGGTGGGGTTAGGTTGACAGATTGGACACCCTGGCTAACTTATGTAGAGGCATCGTTGGCCCGACGAATAAACACTGTAGCGTTACGTGATACAGATCACTCACTGTGATTGGGAGTAGTTATGGAAAAACCTTATGCAGTACTAACTTGCCCTAATTGTGGCAACCCTCATTACGATTTACACAGACCACCCATGACCTGGAGAAGGAAGCGTATCTTGGAAGCGTTCACAACCCCTCACCTGGTACATGAATGTAGCACCTGTCGCCGTACGTTTGGGAGTCCTTTTCATGCTATAGGGGTACCTAAAGTATCGTTTATAGTGGCGGTAAAGGGAGCTCCAGATGGGGCCGGAAATTACTTGATAGGTAATGGAGGAGGACTCCCCTGGGATCGTATACCGGGAGATATGATTCACTTTAAAAGAAAGACCGTAGGTAGGTCGGTAGTGGTGGGGCACCGCACCTGGAAGGGGTCCCCGGTGTTCCCTCTTAAAAATCGTCAACATTGGGTGATGACCAGAACACTTCCCCCCAACCTTATTGGTCCGGGATACACCTATGTATCAGACATAAAGGAGATATTCTCAACGTCACCGGTCAGTGGAGAGCTGGTAGTAATCGGAGGGGCGCAGATTTATGGTATGTTTGCTAAGTTTTACAGCGAGGCGTGGGTCACCTACGTGGATACCGACTCCACAGGAGACGTTACGATAAAACTAGACGAGCTTTTAAAAAGAAGTAACCTGGTCGTAGACACTAGCTGGACAGAGAACAGCATAGTATCTCCGATACCTTATAAAATAGTTCGCTATACTACTCCCCAGAGGTAGGTGCTAATTTCCGACATTTCTGCTATAATGAGTGTAAAAACCTTGAGAGTAGTGTTATGTCTAAACCATCTACAAAAGGAGACCGGTTGGAAAACCGAGTCTCCGAAATATTATCAGTGTGGCTTTGTACCCACCTAAAAGAAGGGTACCGCCCTCACTTCCGAAACGAACCTAGTAGCGGTGCAAAGGCTACTACAGCATCATATAAACGCCCCATACCCGGACACGGAAAGGTCACCCCGGCATCAATCGGGGTAGCTGATGTACACCCGTTAACTCCGGAAGGCCATGAACTATTAAACGTAGTTTCTTTTGAATGTAAAAATTACAAAGATATCCCGTGGGGTCGGTTATTGTTTACCCCCGATACCGCTACCAGTACTAACATGGTAAAGTACCAATGGGACTACCACAACTCCATATGCGCAAGGTATGGGACCATACCTATGATGGTGTACAATGAAACGTCTATACGCTCAGGTCAACCGGTGTTAATATTGCCGTTACAGGCGAGTAGAGCGCTTATAAAAGAATGCCCTGCTGTCGGGTCCCTAGCATACATAGCCACTTTCGCATCCCTACACGCAGACGTGTTGAATTTAATATCCCTTATTCACCAATGCCCTTACCCTTTGTTTATTAGGGTAATGCAAGAATACCAAAAAGGAATGACAAGATGAATACAACGCTACAAGTGCCACCCCCAACGGATATAGTTCCCCCTATAACAGATGTTGATAGTGCGATATGCTCCACCATATATGGGGCACATGACTTATCTCCTTTGCGGAGATTAGCACTAACCGACCCCCTTCTACTTACAGCGACTGACAGTCAGTTAACCCCTGTAACAGGGTACGATGGAACTGACGAGGGGTCATTTGCGGGGGTTGTGTACGCGGATAACATTCTTTTCGAGAAAGATGTCGCCAGCATGGTAAGATATATCAGGCCCGAAGACGTCGACCCGCTGGTGTCTCTATTAGGGGTAGAGCTGCTATCCAGCAGTCCGTGGGAATCCCACATATTAACTATGGACGACGCTAACACTCCCCAAACGTCCCTTGGTCCACGGTTTGATTACCTAATGACTAACCCAGCGTGGTATAAATACCTAACTATACGGAACTTAACCGATAACGGGTTACGGTACTTGCGATGGGCCCTCACCGGCTTTCCTGTAAAAGCTCCCTTCGGACTCGGGACCTGGTCAGATGGCCAAAGCACCACCGCATGGACTAAAAGACACTACACAAAGGTTAGCCCTACTACCTTAACCGATTGTGGTCTTGTGTGGGAAACCCCTTTAACAGTGCGTAGCGTTATAACAGAAACCTGTTCTGCATACTGTGTTATTAACTTCTCAGTAGATAAAGTGTTGGCCCCCGTAGATGACCCTGTTACAGGGGTAGTTGATACTACCCAACTCCAGAACTGGTTAGGAAATACGTTACCTCTGTGCAAAGGAGAGTTGTATAGACAACTGGAATATCGCTACCCGCGATTCACTTACCCTATTAAGAAACGGACTACTCTAGGATATAGGGTAGTTATAGGAGGGGAGCCCGTTACGCCTATGCAAGGAGAATCTTTAAATAGTGCGATAGTACGGGCTGTACTCCAACACTTCCCTACAGGAGGATAGATGAGCGATACAATCTACACATCGTACTACGGCGGAATCCCTAAAATTTCCTTGGACAACCCCCAGTTAATTAGTATAAGTCGAAGTTATCCGAGAAATATTCCCGGTATTCTACATGAGATAGCAATGGCACCCGATGAGCCTCTCCTCCGACTATACAAGGCAGGCGCTGTGGATGCTGAACGTTACACGCATATATACATGACGCAGCTTAACAAGGCAAGAGCGTTAGCCTTAGCCAAATCATGGAAACAATCTGAGAGACCTGTAGTATTGTTGTGCTATGAGGTACCCTCCGCCTTCTGCCATCGTCATGTGCTGGCTGATTACCTGAATAAGATGGGATACGATGTAAGGGAATACCATGGTTAGGTACGAATACGGAACAGACCTGTTTACACTTAAAACAGATTGTATTGTAAACCCCGTAAATTGCGTGGGGGTGGCTGGTAAAGGGCTCGCTTTAGCATTTAAACAACGCTACCCTACAAACTACGCTAGGTACGCACAGGCATGTCACCAAGGTCTCCTGAAACCCGGAGGTGTTCTAGTAGACCCTACCACCACTCCTGTTATTATCAGTCTAGCTACAAAGGATCATTGGCGTAACGATAGCCTGAATCAGTATATTCAGGATGGACTTGCAGCATTAGTGAAGGCGATGCGGGCAACACCCGGGTTACGCACAGTGGGCCTCCCTGCTATAGGAGCGGGTAACGGGAAACTTCCCGAAACCGAGGTTAGAGAGATGGTCGCGAAGGCATTTGCCGGACCGGATTTATCAGCCGTATATTGTATACCAAGGTCGCGCCCTACTTACTAGGAGATGTTTTAAATGACACCTATAGCACGCACTACTAGACTTCGTACGGCTATGTACAAGGATACTGTATTTTTGAGGTGGTTCCTTGACTTATTTAATCGCGCTATTCTAGCGTTTCCAGAAGTTAGACCTGTTACATGTTATAAAAGTTGGCTGCTGGAACAGTGGGGAGGTGTTGGCGACTTTTCTGCTTACCGGGATTTTATAAACGAAAACGACCCTTACTACGAGCTCACGTCGATTTTACAGCGTATTCCTGTTGTTACTGCGGAAGTCACTGGAGTGGTAAAAGGTTTTAAAGAAACCGAATTGGCGTGGGTGGATTTAGAACGGATAATCGGGTACGGAGTATTTCCATTGTTAGATGAGAACCGCGATCTGCCCGATCTTATCCTCCAGTTTGTTAGGAGTTTCTTGTCTGGAGGGGAGTTGGCGTACCCCCATACCATGGATGATACGTATGACGAGTACGGACTTCTGGAGCATCTGGACTCTGCGTTTGCTCACGTAGCGACTAAGACTCGCGTACTCCCAGTCACATTGGATGTAATCGGGACAGCAGGGGACCCTTACTTACAACTACCCCTAAGAGAGGAAATTAAAATATACGCCCTGTACCAATTAGGAAGGACGTACACCCCAGTAGTGATTAAGAACCGTGATAACATTGATTTGTCTACGGCTTTCCCTCACCTTCTGGAGACTTTTTAAATACCCGTAACACTGCTGAAACCAACGGGTTAAGGTCAGCTATAAGAACACCGGCCGCAGTAATTAAGTTACACAAATGCTCTGTAGCCGGTGTACCTTTTTGTGGTAAATTATTCTTAATCTGTTCAGCTATCTGAGTTTGGTTCTGCTCGTGCAATTTAGCCACGATCATATCCACCTTTTTGAGCACATCTTGTGCCTCGTCGGCAGCTTTGTCCGGCGCAGAAGACGTTGCCCCCTCGTTTATTACGATATCACGACCTGCTGATACCGACCCGCCTGCGTTGATACTTATCATACCTTTCTCCTATTTGATATTCATGTCTTGCCCTGCTTTAACATCCCCTCCAGAAGTTAGGTTAGTTATACTAACGTCACCCCCTTTAGGCGTAGTTGATACAGTTCTCATAAACTCTATCAATTCCTTGCTAGACGCTTTATGGTCAAGCGCCATAGTCTGCACGATTGCTCTAAACCCTTCGGCCATAACTTCACACGAGCGTTTCTGTGCGTTTGAAGTACTCTCAATCAACTCTATCAAACCAAAATTTTGATTTATCAAAGTTTCAACCTTAACCAAGAGACTGGCCAGTAAGGCCGTCCGGTTTGCTTCTATCTCCAATAACTGTTTTTGTTGTTCCTCAAGATGCGTGTTTACCACCCGTAAGCGCTCATACTCGCGGGCTTTTTTCTGCGCAGCTTCCACGGCCAGAATCGTAGCGTTCCGTTGCGATAACTGAATGTTCGTCTGTTTTTTTACCTCCTCTAAGATATCCTCATAAGAAGGTGCGGTAGGTAGCGCTGTCATGACTGTAGTGAATCCTGTATTGTGTTCATTAGGTTACTGTGTGCGGTTTTAATAATATTAAAGTCGTTCTGCCACGCTATTAACATAGCGTGGTAAGGGGTTACGTCTATAAAGGATACACAGGTCCAGCTATCCTTAGCAACTACCTTATAATTATATACCTTATCCCGTAGACTGATAACGTCTGTAGGGTTATCGATAGTTTCTCCGTGTAAATCTATAGTGGGGTGGGAGGTCTTTAAAACCGATAGCAGCTCTACCGCTAAAGAATCTTTTTCTCCTACTATAGTATCATTACCTTTTTCAAATAATAATGGGTATACCCCGGGTATCATACTCATGTCTGGTAATATTACAGAACTCATTAATCCACCACAATACCACTCGTCGTCAGAGACAACCCTATACTGAAGTAGTCCACAAAATCATGCGTTATAGGCGGAAGCTCCCCATTAAGGGTCCACCACCCAGAGTGCTGATTTTCAAAGACGGGGTCAGGATCGTTCGGATACAACGATAAAAACCAATTCCCCCTTACCCCAATATCCCGTAATACTAATGAAAAAACATTTCGTTCGTCCTTGGTTAGAAAATCGAGACTAATGTCCATTTGCTTTGCTTTAAATCCGGGCAACGGGACCATCGCCCCCGATCCAGCTCGTTCCACTGTCCCAGTATCCAACCAGCGAAACTGTACCCCAGGTTTAGCTCCTTTAGTGGGTATAAACGCCAATCCGGCACCCATCCTACCAATACGAAGAAACCCGAAAGGGTTATTGGAATCTTGTATGACCAACGATATCGATGTAACTTCAATATGAGTGCCTACGTGCGTATGGAACACTGTATTCGGGTACAGCGTGGTCACACGGTGTGTATGCAGTAAGACCCCTTGGTTATAAAACTCCACCCGGACCGCTGCCCCTTCGGATATATTATGCTGGGAAAACACAAACAAGTTCACCGGAATAGCGGTAGGCCACGTGGCAGTGATAGTCCAGCTTACTATGCCGCTATTGGTTTGTGCCACTTTATACTGTCCCGGGTGTAGTAGGTTTGAAAGAGGCTGTTCTACAACAGTGGGAGGAACCGACGTAAGCGTTGCGGTATCCAAGTTATTAACAAACAGAAACCTCGGGTTTCTATAATCCGGTAACATCGTACTCATGACGCTAATCCCTTTCTGTTATTGTATGATTTTAATCTGTCCTACCTGTGATATAATAGGGTCCTCTATACCTACCACAATAACCGGGTAGGAATACAAATTATACCGCGGGGTATCTATCCTGATGATATCCCCCAGGTTAAGCAGTGATGCGAATTTAAATACCTTTACGGTGTAAATCCGTCTATCTACTTTACGTAAATCTGCGCGTAACTGCGCTACCATTTCCGCAGTATCCTTCTCTAGTAGCAAACTTTCCCATACGTCCAACTTTTCTGGCTTAACAACACGTGCTTGTACATCCGCATTGGTTTTTACTATCTTCGTATGAGGCTCTTCATACAAAGTCTTCAAACTCAGCGCTTCCTCGTGAATGTAATCTGCAAAAGTAGTTTGGGGGTTCCAGTTCTTTTTCCATCCAAAAGGCACTTCATACATAGCCGGGAGTACATCACTTAAAGCTATGTCATGCCCCACCTCATCCAGGGTAAACAGATAATCGATGGTTAAGGAACTATCCTTAGTCAGGTACCCTTGTTCAAACATCTCCCGCACGTACATGTTGCCGTTCCTACGAAACTCGAAATAGGAGTTAATACTGGATAGTATCCAGGTCGCGACCTCTCGAACGGTACTAGCTCCCCCTTCAGTATAATAAAATCCCCCTATAGCGTTTCTATACATACGGGTCAACTTACGGAAACTGTTGGTATCTATCATCTCCGGTGTCACAGGAGTCTTATCTATCACCAAGGCGTACAATAGCTCTACTAAATTACTATACTGCTTCCCATCTTTAGAGAACCCTCCAACAACGTCTGCGGTGATGTCTCCTTTTGGAGGATGTCTTAATTCAAACTCACCTAGCAGTGGAAAATCGTCAAACTCTACCTCGACACCCAAGTCTCTAACCTTAACTACTCCGCCGGCTTTACCGTTGTGATACTTGTACCGGTGGTTAGCATCGTCTATTAGTACAGGTGCAATGTTAAATACTGGGTTCTCTACTGTCCCGCCCCAACACTCTGGTTTACCCTTTTCTGGGTTTAGCTTGTCATCCTTGCTCCACTTATCTTCGGATAACGGCACTTCTAGTAGGATAGCGTTAGACCTTATAGGAAGACTAACCGCCCCGTAACTGCTAGAGGTTACTCCCCGTTCACCAAGGCATCCTTGTATAACTGTAATAAAACTGCTATAAGAAGTCATCTGTTCCCCTATACGAATGTTAATGGGACGGAATCGCGTGGTATAATCCGTTAGAAGAGAATCCAACCCCCCGTTATTGATAACTGTCACCTCGCCCCATGACGTATCCGCGCTAAAATCATTTGCATTCAAGCTGCGACTAAAGGCAGGAATATCTTTGATCAGCGGAGAGAATGACTTGTTCCACGGATTATCATCCGGCCATGACACATAAGGAGCATTCGAAAAGTAAAATACTCTTGGGGTCTGATCCGCCCATCGCAACCCGGTCAGCTCAACTGTCACAACACGAGCAGGGGCGTTATCCAAGTACAAACGTACGTCCTTAAGGTCGTTAGTTCTAAAAGGGGTCAGTACCTCTAACAAATACGTCTGCGTAGTAATAGACCCGATATCATCTCTTGCGTAAGTGGACACAACTAAGTTGTCCAGATTACCATAAGGAACAGTTCCTGATACGGTTCCGTTCGAGAACGATAAGAAAGACGGTAGAACTCCCGGGTACACTGTAGGGGTAGAATAGTCATCAATTACTTGTGGTTTATATGCGTAGTACCGTCCGGGTACTACTCCAGTCTCCGGAGACGATACGTACACCGGAGGCATATCAGCTACAACATCTGCACGTCCTCCGACCGATACCCGGAGTCGCCCTTGTATGGAGAATACCCGCGTGTCCCCTCCTGCTGAAAAACCAATCGCCACGGTGGTTTTAGACGCTATAGGTACTTTATCGTAATAGCCGTTTGCTACTAAAGACGTTCCTACGGTAAAGCGTCGGAAAACATCGTGTACGTACAGCCCGCCTCGCACGTAATTGCCGGATGACAGTGTACAGGTCATGCGCACGTTCCCTTCTACTTGAATCAACGTTGCAGACGCCCTGAGACGAGTCCCTAGGAAAAGTGTCGTACTTTGCAAGAAGAAACTGTTAGAGGCACGTAGGTTGAATGATACCCCTAAAGCCGCTTTACCGACGTCTTCGAACTCTCTAATCCCGCTCACCCGTAACGATGATTTAACAACGAACCGAGTTGAAGTATCCTTAATGAAGGTGCTCCCAGCGGCACTGAACCCTATCGATACGTTTCCACGAGTCGCCCCAACAATCAATGCATCCGGGATTCCTCGAGCAGCAAACCCTATGCTATGCCGGAAGTTTATACGACCGTCCTTTAAGTAGAAGTCAGCAAAAGCCTTTACCCCACTGGACAGAGTAAAGGTCCCTTTACGTAGTACCGAGTCATACCCCCCACTAGCCGTACCGCGCACCGTTAAAGCTATTCGAAAGTCCGGCATATTGTTAATATGCAAGGACATCTCTGTTAACGGGAGGTTTATTTTTACTCCCAGCTTTAACGCGCTTGTACTGATACTGTCGTACCCTCCATGTGCTCGAAGACGGAAAGTGACTCCTCCGGAGGACAAACTTCCAGTATCTATGTAAGGATTAAATACATCCTCTAGGATAGTGTGGTCGAAATCCACATACTGTCCATTAGGAGGGTTATACGCCTGTACCCCAGTCGATAAGTCAAAATCCGTAGTAGCCCCAGACGGTGGGTTGTATGCCGGCATCGTCGTTTTCTCCTATGTTACGGTAACAGCTTGTACTCGTGCATATATACGGGCATTTAACGGATTGGTGTACTCTATCACAGAATAAGTGATAATGGGGACCCCTATGTACAAACCGGTAAACTTAAAATACCCCTCAGCATCTGTAGTGGTACGTTTAATTACTCGCATATCGTATTCTAAAATGAGAACGACAGGTGTATACGCTACACCCCCTTGAGCGTTCACAATTCTACCCTGAATAACACCGGAAGCGTTTAATAAATGACGAGCGCCTTGTACCGCATCAGGTACGTAACTGCACGTGTTAAACCACTTTTTACGTATAGATCCCATATTACGAATACCGGCCGTTAGTACTGCCATACACCCTCCTAATAAGACAGTGCGAAAAAGTAGCACAAAGGAGTGTCAGGGTTTCCTCCTGGTGCGTGTATGCAAAGATACGTAACACCATCTTTAACAATGGTATCCAGACTACGCACGCCTGCCGTATACATGCTACCCCCAGTATGCAACGCTACATGTACTAACGGTATGATTCCCCGGTACTCGTAAGGAAGAACGGCCGCTCCGCGTTTATAATCGATAACTTTTACGTCGTCCATCATTATAATACCACGGTTATTCGGATATCGTGTGTCGAAATACGAGTTTAACCCCATATTACGCGATAAGGCTGTAATACAACTTGCCGCCTGGTCCGATGCTCGATGTACAAAGATGCGACCGTCACCCATAAGGTGGCTGTTTTGCATATAGTAATAGATGTTCCACGAATCCAACGACCCTATTCCCCGGGTTAGAGCTATAGCGTAGGCATCCGATTGTGATACATCCATCAACGGACCGTAGTAGTGAAGGGCGTTTCCACCGATCCCCCAAGCCGACTTATCAAATGGAAGTGCTGGAGTAGAGCTGTGCATTTCGCATATTAAGTGAAACCATCCCGGGCCTGCCAGTATTATCCACGCACCTCGGGTGTAACCAACCTTACCGTAAAACCAGGTACCGAACTCTTGCCATTTATCAGAAGTATCAGGTAGAGGTACTTTCCCGACCCCCGTATTTATATCTGACATATCCTCATAAGAAGTCACTTTTGCGTAACGGTAATCATCTCCAGCAGTTTTGTATGCGCTATCATCTACCCTCAGGAAATATCCTGGAGTACCAGTAGGCATACGATAAACATGTACCCCTCCCACGTTCCCGAACGGCTTGGTCCAGCCGAGTCCCGGGCTGTTTCCGTATCCATTAACCAGTACAGCATCTAATACCGCTGATAAAGTATTGCTTCCAGAGAGGTTAGGTGCTCCGAAATCGTCCCAGCGTCTGACAATAACGTCGGTCATTACTCCTCCCTTTATGTAAAGTTCAACACAATCTTATTGGCTTGGAAACGCGCCCGTGCGCCGTCATTTACGATAGTGATACTCTCCGGAGTACCTGTATTAGGATTCGTTAGTTGCCCCCAGAGCCAGAGCTCAAACGTACCGGATGATACCTCTGCGAATACCCCTACATAGGGTATGATCCCCCAGTCAGCGGTGGGTGCTCCAAACAGCACTTCATTAGCGACAACTAACTCATTAGCCGCCACTCCTTTACTAAAAGTAATGGGCATCCGCACATAACCACCCCCATTAGCGACTTCTCCGCTAGGAGCCCCTGCTTGTAGCCCGGAGTTGTTTACGAACAGTCCTAAACGGTAACTCATGGGAACTCCTAGTGCAGAATGGGTAGGGATTGTTATGCCGAAATGGTTAACCATTCGGTTTCGTAGTAGATCGGTTGCATTCATATATAAATCTCCGTTAAACAAGAAACCCGCCGCAAAGCGACGGGGTTATTACTATTTACCATTTTGCGCATCGTTTTTATTTTGCGCTAACCTAGCGGATAACCTAGCAGCTTCCATGATAGTTTCACTTAACTTATCCGTAGATGCAACGGAACGATTGCTGTCTTGACGATCCGCCATGTGCATTGCCATTAACACCTCCACTAACTTGGCTAGTAACGCTGCCTGTTCCTCATTGGCGCTCTTCACAACCCTAAGCTCTGCTACCACTTCAGCGAGTAATGCTTCTTCTGAAGAATCATCCCCATTATCACTAGCTGAAACAGTAGAAGCAACCTCATTAGAATGTACTTGCCCTCTTAGTGCATTAAGGTCAGGTAACGGTATCACTGCTTCCGGACCGGCTTCCCCTATCAATGCAAGCGTGGAATCTTCAACAATACCACCATCTGCCAGTTGAGGCATATCATACCGGTTAGCGATGTCCATCAGTACCTGCGTTCTAGCGGGACCTTTTAACGGTACAATAGCTTCAGGACCTGCTTCACCTATCAAACCGATGGTGGGTTTAGTAATAATACCACCTTTCGCAAACTCAGGCAACCCGTATAGTCGAGCTAGCCCAATGATATCATCGCGAGGATATCCTGTAGCTATTGATAACCGTTGTGAAGTAATACCGTTATCCACGGCGTACTGGTACACAGCGCGTACAGCTTGCTCTGTGTTTCCAGATAGGTTAGCAATAATACCGGCTACAGACTCTGCAATAGCGGCATCCGCAAGGTCAGTAAAGTCTACCCCATACGATGCTGCTATTTTAGATACGTCTGTCCCGCTCATACCATACGCGGTACCTATCTGTGCCGCGCTCATTCCACTTGAGCGTGCCGATGTTGCGTATGCTGCAACGGTCTCAGCAGTGACCCCTTGTTTAGCGAAATACTGATCAGTAACACTGCGTACGTTACCGCCACGGTCAATCTGCTGTACACCGGCCGCACGGTCCTTGCCCTGTAAAGTCTGAAGGTTGCCAGCAAAGTTATACAACTGATCCTTATTGAGGTTTACCGTAACTCCGTAGTCTTTAAGAGCTTGAACCAACTGGTCCGTACTCATAGAGAAGGTGCTCGCAATATCCTGAATACTCATACCCTTCATAGCACGGTCAACGATCGCTTGCAGTACAGTAGGCTCTAGCTTCGCCCCGGATTTACCGAAACTATCGATTAAGGTAGTCAAGGTCTTAGAAGTTACACCTTCTCTGTCCAGATACCCAGTTGCTATATACTCAGCAGGACGCCCATAGTTTACTTCTGATATGGACTGTGCCTCGGTCAAGCCTAGGCTGGTACCTAACCGCTTCATAGTATCAAACTCAGCTTGTTTGGTACTATCGAAGCTATAGCCTACGCGGCGACCTTTGGTTTCCAACGTATAGCTATCCATACCCAACGCACCAGCCATCTGGTCCTGATTAAACCCTAACTGTTTACTGTAATCCACAAAGGCTTTGAAGTCGTCCAAGGTAGAATCTGGAGTAACCAATTTCTTATACAGCGCCCCCATCACAGCACGGTCTTGTTCTGGTTTCTCTATGCCGTAGGCAGACATAGTGGACTGCATATTACGCAGAGTATCCATTATAGGACCGGTACTGTTTTGTAGCATACGGGTGGTTATGTCAGTTAGAGACCCTCCATTATTGATAACTGCTACAGAGTCAGAATCCGACATACCAGCCTGTTTACCCAAATCTACGCTTGCCCGGTAGCGGTTATTCTTCGTAGTATCGAACGACCCTCCAGCAGCATTCATACGGCGTTCTACGGCATCTGCGTCAGTAGGGTTACTTGCTTTGTAATCTTCCCACTTCAACCCGCGCGTACTAGCTTGTTGAACCGCCGCTTGTGCAGCCGTGTAGTTATCGCCCTGTTTACCTAAAGTATTGTCGACCACAAAACCGAAGCCGGTTAAACCGTCATATATCCCTTTACCCATTGATAACAAGCGTTGGTCTATACCGTATATACCGGTTAGTAACTGTTTCCAATTTTCCAGAATAACCTCTTCAGAAGTCTGAGCCTCGAGGCTTACAGACAGCCCTTCTAAATCACCCACCACACCGTCATACATCTTGATGTAGTCTGCTCCGGATGCCCAGTAATCCCGCCCTTTTTGGAGGAAGGTTTGTGCAGAGTTTTGCAGTTTACCAAGCGCCTCTACCTGCGCCTTACGACCTGCTTCCGTACCGTCATTTGTACGAGCTTGAGCTAGTAAGGCGTCGTATTGTGACTTGGCTTCTGCTAACTGCTGTTTCTTGGTTAGGGTAGATAGTTCGCTTAGCTTGAGGTCCTTGATGTAGTCCCTAAAGTCTTTAGCAAACTTCTTGAGGTCCTCTAACCTTGATTTCTCTACCTCGTAAACAGAATCCATGATACCTAATATGCCGGAGAAATCCGCCAATACATCCTCTGGAGTGGTTCCAGCTTTCTGTGCGAAGTACATTAACATATCAGGGTCGTTTATTAACCCTTTCATCTTCGTTGCGGTATCTTTAGGACCGCCGGATATAAATGATGATATACCTCCCACTGATGCGTATTTAGCATCCAGTTGTACCAAAGACTGTTGTTCTTTAGTTGTACCATGAATACGACGATCTAACTCACTGTTAAGGTCAGTGAACAGCGTACGCATCCCCTGAATCGCTTCAAACATCTCATCGCTATTGGCTACAAATTCGTCACTATTGGTCTTCAAAGATACCGCAACGGCACGTAGTGCTTCAGGGGTCGCTTTACTTAACCATGCCATGGTGTTATCGTAATCTTTAAGTGCCAGAGTACGTAGATCCATGTTATGCGTAGTGTTTAAACGGTCTACAGTACCGGATAATTCAGTACGTTTACCGACCACATTCTTAGCCTTATCTACCACACCCTGTAACACCTTGTCCTGCTCGGCAAGAGCAGTAATGTATTCTTGAGAGTGTGTAAGCATTTCTTCGTAGGTCATACCATGTTGGCGCGCTATCGCAGTCAAGGTATCTACGTCGGTACTATTAATCAGGTTCCTGTAGTCGGTAGCCAACTGCTTAGCATTTTTACCGTCAACGTCGCCTAATACGTGGTGTTTCTTACCGAGTTTTTCCCGAATGGTTAAAGGTGTGCCCATGATACCTAACATAACATCGTTAGTGTCGTCTACTATCTGTTTAAACTGCTTCTCTTGTTCTGCCAGTGCCGTCACATACTCTTGGGAGTGTTGTATTAACTCATCATAAGTCATGTTGTATTGAGCAGCAATAGTCTTCAGAACGTCAACGTCCGTCGTGTTGATGAAGTTCTTAAGGAACCCGGCTAACTCTTTAGAGTTTTTCCCTGCAACATTGCCCAGTATATGGTGCTTGCTGTCAAGTTTCTCACGGATAGTTTGTGGAGTACCTAGTACTTCTAACATCGCGTTTGTGGTATCAGTGCGAAGCTGTTTAAACTGTTTCTCTTGTTCAGCGAGGGCAGTAATGTATTCCTGCGTTTGACTGAGCAGTTCCTCGTAAGAGATACCCATTTGCTCTGCCCATTCAGCCAGTTGAGCTGGAGAATGGGTGTTGAGGTAATCTTTAAACTTCACCGCAGCACCTTTAGCATCCAGCCCAGCTACAAACTGCCCTAACTGCGGAGACAGTGTACTTAGGCGGTCTAACAAGTGAACCGGTAAACCGATAACCCCATCTAACGCTAATCTAACATTCTTCATGTTACCTTCGATGGTCTTCCACGCTTGCGTAAATGCCACTGAATCTGCTGCGTACGCTTCTCCACGGAAGGACATCGCAGAGTCGTCCCCTTTGTTCTCTTCATAGTTTACACCACCCCCGAAAACACCGGAGCTGTTATTTGCAGCAGATGGATAGGTGGGCTGAGTGACACTACGAGAAGCCGCATTAGATTGTTTCACCCACTGAGCGTCCTTCCAACGCTTAACTGCTGTATCATAATCCAGTTTCGCAAAGGTTGCCCAGGCGGCGAGGTCCTCAAATGGAACATCAGCTAAATCCGCTCCCATAAGTCCAGGGGATAGGGTGTTCGCGCTGGGTTGCGGGCTAGTCGTTGGGACCGAAGTCACAGGTGTTTCTACAGGCGGTTTAGGCTGATTCGCTTTCCATATAGTTACAGCTTTATCGTAGGATATCTTATGAAATGCCGCATACCCTTCCAAATCCTCAAACGCAATCATCTCAATCGACTTCATATAGGTAGAAGACGGTTTCAATGCTACCGATCCTCCTGGCTGACTCGCTGTGGAAGCCGGTGCAGTGTAAGAAGACGTTGGTGCAGTGTAAGACGAAGTCGTACTGGGGGCCGATCCTACAGAAGTGTTACTGGAAGCAGCATTGGTCTGTTTCAACCATTGAGCGTCATTCCAGCGTTTAACCGCCATGTCGTAGTCGGTCCTTGTCCATCTCGCCCAATCAGCTAGGTCTTCAAAGGATACATCAGCTAGATTATCTTTCATAGCTCCAGGAGAGATATTACTCACCTCAGGTTGTCCGATGGTCATGTTAACGTTGGACATGCTGGTGTTACCTGCATTAGGTCCAGTTAGTACCGTAGTAGGACCTGATGCAGTTGGAGCCGTGGCCGAACTACTCGCATTACCGGCATTAACCTTGATACCGGATAGCCCATCCACTATGTCCCTAACCCCTTTCGTAATAGCATCTACAATAGGAACAGCAGAGCGTATCGATACTCCGGTAAGACCTGCTTCAGCCGCAGCCTTGGCCGCATCGGTGGCTGTCTTAGTAGAATCCGTCGCAGTTTTAGTAGCCTCGTTTGCGGTTTTTGTAGCGTCAGTGGCGGTTTTAGTCGCCCCAACGGCTACTTTGGTAGTATCGGTTGCGTTCTTGGCCGCGTCATTAGGCTTGTTAGGATCCACCGCGGGTTTAGTGACGTCAGTGCTAGTCGTAGAGGTAGCTTGCGTCACTGTAGGAGCCGTGGGAGGGGGTGTAGGTGCTTTAGGGGCTTCAGATTGTTTCGGAGCAGTTACGGCTGCCTTGATGTCGTTAACCATCTTAGTGGCCTGGTCGAGCTCAAGTCCGAGGTCCTTAAAGGCTTGTACAGCCGCTTTTTGTAAAGTCGCCCCAAACGCCACAGAAGTTTCTTTCACAGAATCCACCGCTAATTTAGTAGCGAGTTTAACCTTATCGGCGTCCATTTCCGCAGCGTTCTCTTCCTTACGAGCAGATGCTTGTACAATAGTAAACCCAAGGTCTTCGAATGACTTAGCTAACATCTCCGCTAAATCTCTCCGGATTCCCCCATCCGGTAATATGGCAGGGTTTGACTTTGGTTCCGTTACCGGTTTCTGATTGTCCGCAGGTTTAGGTACTGGGGCGGGCTTAGGAGCCGGTTTCGTGACAGCGGGCTTAGCGGTCGAAGTAGGAGGAGCTGCTCCATTACTGGGGCCCTTAACATCTGCGTAGAACCGTTGAGCGCGTGCCTCGTGAGTAGCAGCATCAGTGTTGTAGAAATCTGCGGCAATCTGTTGAGACGTTTTGTTTCCAAAAGATGTTGCGGTCTGTTGGGTGCGTTTCAAGTACTTAAGCACCACAGTCTGGTCTTTGTTAAACCCTTGCGTCATTTCGTGCATAGATGAGTAAAAATCTTTCCACGTTTTAGCCGCAACTTGCGCTGATTGCGCCGCTAATTCCGCTGATGTACCTACAGAATCGAATACCATGTTCCCAGAGTCTACTAAACCGCTGGTTAGTTCACTGAACATACCTTTAATTTCAGGATCGGACATGATTGTAGACCATACCCCGATGGTATCCTTAATATCAGATTTGACTTTATCTAAATCAATCTTGGCCTTAGATGATCCGGCGCTCAAATTCTCCGCGGCATTAACCCCCGCACTAGATAGAGCGTCCGCTCCTTGTAGAGTAGCCCCTGCCCCTATACTACTACCCACCACAATGCTTTGTGCCCCGGCGGTTGCTCCCACTAATATATTCTGAGAACTCATTGCTCCACCAGTAGCTAACTGCGTACCTGCTTGTGCAGCAGACATTAACAGTGGACTTACAACCCCTTGCATGATAATGGAAGAGATGCTTTGCATTAAAGAACTGGTCATCGCATCCTGTATCTGAGTCATCACTGTGTTAGCGAATATGTGACCAGGAGATTCTGGAGTAGCGGTCTCTTCTTTCATCTCAAACCCTTGTTTGAGTTTCAATCCTTTACCATTCTTGAGCATATCTGTCAACGCAGACGCAATACTTTGCTCAGTCACCGCCTTGTTAGCGGCCAACATCGCATTAGAAAAAGCACTGACACCATCAGTGGCGTTTTGTGTAACTGTAGATAGGTTATCCGCTTGAGATAGGAACGCGATAGCAATCTCGCTATTAGGTCCGAATTTTTCTGCGATAATATCCGCCCATTGTAGCACCTCTACGTTTGAAGTAGGCATATGGTTAATACCAACGGAGTCTAACTGTTCCTGATAGTTCTGATAGAACCCACCTAGTCCGACTTTAGCATCGGATACCTTTAAGTTTCTGCTGTATCCGGCAGAGTTGTGTCCGAACTTATCAAAGAAATTAGTGCGCATTTTACCCGTGGTATCCGCAGCTTCGTATAAAGCCGGCGCTTTATCTCTAAACCGTTTTGCCTCATCAGAGTCTTTACCATACGTGTTCTCTATACGTAACTGTTCTTGGAATACCTCTTCACGAGAACCAGGAAGGTCTTTGATATTGAACTCTTTAAGGGTATCTTTATGCTCTTTAAAGGTATCGAGTAGCTTAACGGCGTCGCTGTTAATAGCTCCCATAGCTAAGGCAAGAGTATGTGACGTATTCGCTAGTGTACCTGTAACAGTATCTAGGTTCTCTACCTGTGCACGATATGCAATAGCAACGTCGCTGGTTTCCCCAAATTTCTTCTCAATCAAGTCTAACCACGCCAGTACTTCCCCTTTTGACGTAGGCATATGGTCAATACCTACTTCATTCAACTGACCTTTATAGGTATCGTAGAACGCAGTTAGAGCAACTTTTGCATTAGAGACCTTCTTGTCCTTATCGTATTGCTTACCTCTAGTGTCACTAAACTTATTGTAGAAAGTGGACTTCTGTTTCTCTACGTTATCAGTAGCAGTTAATAAGCTAGGCATCAGCCCTTGAAACTTCAGTGCAGCCGCACTATTAGCGCCAGCAGGGTCTCTCCCCTCAATCTCCTTCTGCATACGATACACTTCTTCACGTGTAGTAGGCATGGTATCATACCCCAATTCTTTCAAACCAGGGGCCAACGTATGGTAAGTCGCTGTCAGGGTTCTAGCCTCTTCAGTGATCGCACCAATAGCAACGTTTGCCTTCTCTACGACAGTGTACAGATTATCAAATGCCGGTGCTAATTTGATTAGCTCATTGAACATCTTACGGCCGGCCTCTGTTGTAAGGTCTTGTTGAGCTACCAGTTTCGTAAACTCATCTCGAGTAGCCGGAATGGCTGTAACTCCCAAGTCCTTCATCTGGCCTAGCACAGAGTCTACTGCGCCGTTGTACTGAGTAATCTCTTTAGAGATACCCCCCGCAAATTTATCAGCAAACAGGTTAATGTTCTTCGCAAATTCCTCCGCCCCGCCGCCAGCTTCTATTAACTCTTTCGTGATATTATCAGGGTTAAAGCCCAGTGATTTCAGAGGTCCTACTACACCGGCTATAGCATCGACGGTTGCTACGAGTTTCTTCAGTCCACTCTCATCTAGTTTACCGATATCTACGTCTTTAAGTAAGTTATTAATCCATTTAGGTACGTCTTTCGCAGCTTGCAATGCCTGTAACTTAGATTGCTCGAGGTCAAGCATATAGGCCTTCATTGCTTCGTCCTGGGTCATGTTCTTGTTACGGAAGCGAGAGTTCTCTCTCTTCTCTCCCATATACTCCCCGAACGTAGCCCCACTACTTAATTTACCACCAGCCGCCGTACCGCCTCTTCCGTTAGTACTGGTTTCAATTAGGGTAGTGTAATCACTGACACGTTCCTTAGACCCTACTTTAGCCAGTATAGAGTTGATGTCTTTAACGGTACCAGCGGTAGCGGTTTTAAGTTGGTCGTGACCGAACTCCCCGCCGGATGGTCCGTGCGCCTTTTTAAAGTCCCCATCTTTAGTGACCTCATAAGTACCCCCGGTACGGGTTTCTCCGCCGAATCCCTTAGGTATAAACCCACCGAGGTAATTACCTATAAAGCCCCCTATCATCCCCCCGATACCTGGTAACATTAAATTACCTAGAGTGGATAGCCCCAGCGATATACCGCTTGTGACCGCACCTCGCATGTCTCCTTTGATCAGACTAATTAAAGGGCCTGCAAATTGAGTCGGGCTAAAGCTGTCAAAAACGTTACCGATGTCTAAAGATAGCCCTTCAAACACGTCGGCCCCGAGCAGGTCAGATGCCCACTCCCCGATTCCTCCAGTCCACTCCTCGAACATCCCTTCTTCGCCGCCTAACCAATCTGCAATGTCCCCTACCTTACCGAGGATACCGCTCCAGGCATCAAGGTTGCCGCCGCCACCCGCCATGCCTTTCCCGCCACCAAGGCCTTTCAGAATATTACCTAAAGAACCCCCGAATATATTAGCGGCAGTAGATACCATATCGGATGCAGCCAAGTTGGCTTTACCGAGTAACAAAGAACTGGCTGCGGCAGCATCTGAAGCGTCTGCCCCATCTTCTAAGGAATCCGACATGTCATCGGCAGCGTCGTCTACAACTGTACTAGCGTCATCGAGGTCTGTAGCAACTTTAGATGCCCCTTTACCCAGGTTCAACAGCCCGCCCAACCCTGCAAAAGATGCTTGACGTTGTAGAGGGGTGACAGGTCCTTTAGTAACATCGCAAGTCATGTCGGGGGCTTCGATAGTGATGCTGGAAAGATCGGTAGCTTTTTCTGCGAATGCAGCGGTTGTGGTATCTATAGCTGTACCCAACTGGTCGAAATGTAAAGCATCTAGGTCGTTAGATGCTAAATCCATTAGCATCGCGTTATTCGTAACCTCGTCAGTATAGGCTTCTACCGCCACAGACCCTCTATCAACCTCCGTGGTAAACTTCGATACATCGATAGCGTCGAACTTGGCTTGCCAATACTTAACAAAGGTATCGGCTAGTTCTTGATCAGACATACCTTTAAGGGCAGACTTCTCTACACCAGCGTAATCGGTAATGTCGGACCCTACATTGGCCATTATGTTACGGCGAGTGTTTTTAAGGTCGAAATTACCACCTTCTTGTTGAGTCGTGATAATATCCCGTAAACCACCACGTCCTTGTTGGTGTCCTAAGTATGCCATTACACCATCGAAGTTCTCTATCACGTCGCCTAAGGCTTTAGCATTGTCTTTCCATAACCTAACTGCCGCCGCCGTATTAGCCTGTACATCGAACTCTTTACCTTGTATCCCATACTCTTTAGCGGTGGATGGGACAAACTGGAACATACCCTTTGCCCCACTGCCCTTGTTGTAGGCATTAGGGTCAAACTTACCGCCGGTCTCAATGTGTGCGAATTTCAAGAAACTCTCTACATTGATATCTTTAAACCCGGAAACGGTATCAATAACGGTCTGGATACTATCATTCGCAGATTTAAACGTACCGTGAACAGCGTTAGACATCTTATCCAAGAATCCGAAGGACTTCGTTACACCTTCTGCAGAATCCTCTGTGGTATCAAACCCTTTAGCGAGCTTGAGAGGGTCCACTGCCCAGATGTCTTTTTTACCGTTACGTGCTAACCAATCTTCCACGGGAACTGTATTAACCCCTTTCTTACTAGAGGATTGACTTACAACCAGATTTCCCAACTCATCTTTAACGACTTGTACTACGTGGTCGATGTTCTTATCGATAGCAGAACCGCTCTTGACACGACCTTTATCCCAGCCGTAATCACCGTTATCCATACCGATAATCATACCGGCTTTCAGGGTACCCGCATTGATTTGCGTCTTGTCCAGTACCTCTCCAGTTTTATCCATAATATTCTGAACGATATTATGAGAAGAGTCCTTCAGTAACTTAAAGTTATCTGATGAGAATACTGCTTTGCCGGTAGACTCGTTAATAGCTTTAAACATATTGGAGGTTAAGGACTCTACCCACCCGGAACAATCAATACTACCGTTCTCAATGTTTTTCCCGCCCAGCTTATAGGATATTTTCCCTACATACTGTTGCGTGTAATCGGTTAAAGCAGTATCGACTGTTCCCATGTCCGCTCCCATGATCTGATCACGGGTATTGTTTATAGCACCTTCACTATATGAAGAAAAAGCACCCGCAGCACCCCCGCTATGACCTGATGTCTTAGGTGCTACAGGCGAACCTGACATTCTACCAAGGAGGTCAGATATCACACCAGTGAACTCTCCCATAGTAGAATTTAAATCGTTTAGTAGTGTATCAAATGTAGCTGCGGCATCCGCGGTCACGTCGTGTAACAACGTCCCCATTTCTTCCATGGCAGGGTCTATACGATCTGCTACGGAGGTTGCGAAGTTGAGCGATGCTTCTTCGATTTGTAAATTAAATAACTCTTGTCGTTTAGCGGCTTCCTTATCTGCCAACGATAACGCTTGTTCCTGCGCAGACTTGGGTCCCATTCCAAGAGCATCCATAAACTGGTCTTTCCATTGCTTACCGGCTGACTCCTGAACCATGTCTAAGGATTCTAATAAAGTCGCTTTCAGGCCTTTATCAGTTTTTTGCCCACTCATCATCTTACCGTAAGTGTCACCGATCTTGTTAGCAATACCTTCGCGTAGCTCTTTCTGTTCTTTCAATAAGCGGTTTTGCTCTTGCATCGCCAATACTTGTCGTTGGTATTCAGGAGCTACGTCCTTAATTTTGGCGTACAGGTCAGCCGCTTGTGAACTAACCCCTAGCAATGCACTCTCTTCTTTTAACCCTTTCACAGCATCGAAAGCAGCCTTCTGTTCGTCGGCTTGGCGCTTCATTATCATGATACGGCGAGCATCCGCTGCCCCTACCTCATCAGCTAACTGTATGTACTCGCGTTGTTGCTCGTTGAGCATAGAGTACCGTAAGTTCTGTTGGGCTTCAGCGAGTTTCTCTGTAGCAATTTTTTGACGTTCAACCGCTACGTACTCTTTAGCAGCATCTACGTCGCCGCCGTACTCGATAACTTTCTCAGCTACTTTTTTCTGAGTCCCTGTATATTGCGACACCACGATATCACGCTTCATGGTGGATATCTGTTTATTCGCTTCAGCTAAGGATTGGTACTGAAGTATCTTCTCCCCAAGTACCTTACCGTGCTTCACTTGTAGATCATGTAGTTTTTGTTCATGATCTAGCATACCCGACGTAGTTATCCCTTTATAAGCGTCCTGTAACGCTGTAACAGTATCGTTGTATTGCTGTAACCCACGGATGGTTTCAGCACTAACTCCGGTATGCTTAAGCGAATCACCGTACTGCGCTTTTATCTCCGCTAGTTTACGATCATTTTCGTCAAAGGAGTACCCCGACATACGAGTTACAGTGATAGCTTTGTGGCTATCCTTTGTCATGCTAAGAACTTCGTTCTGCGCTTTAAGGGTCAACAACAACTCTCTTTGCTTGTCGTTCAAAATTCCTAACTGTTTTAACTCGGTGTTATACTTATCTAAAGTAGCGTCACCAGCCACTAAAGATTGGCGCTCTTTGAGCAGGTCAATCCCTCTCTTAGACACTTCGTTAGAACTTAACTGGGTCCGGAGGATGTGCTGGGCGTTTACAGCCTCCCGCATCTCCATTGCACCTGTATTAACCGCAACCGCTAATTGCTTGGCATTCTTATACAGGGTCTTCATCTGGTCGCTCATACCCATGGTCTCAGCCTCTTCTTTGAGGTTCTTGACCTGGTCTTTGACCTGTTTTAACGCTTCTGTAGCTGCTTTAGCTCCGTGTATAGCCGGCCCCATAACAGCCCCGTACTGGCGGATAGAATCATTGAGTGCAATCTGATATTCGGTCAAACCGATGTTCTTATACTCTCTGGCCGCGTTGGCTAGTTCTGTCATGTGAACCGGTTTAGCGTCCAACGCCATCTGCTGGGCAACTTCTTTGCTGTTAATGGAAGTACCGAACTTCTGACTTAGCTCAATCATGCGTTTGGCGCGCTCAGGGGCTACGTCATACTTAACAGATACTACAGCTTCTTGGATAGCTTTCTGCGCCTTGTCTTGCTCTTCTTTTATCGCCTTCTCTTTTAATCGAAGCGCGTAGGAAGATAGGTCAGTTCTGTAACCTTCTTGTTTGAGACGCGCTATCTCCTTCTGAATATCAGTTAAACCGATTAACGCGATTTCTTTAGATAAGGCCGCCTCTTTCTCACTTAACTTAATACCTTCTTGTTTCGCCACTAAAGCATTTACGTCAGCGGGGTTAGAGAATTTTTGAGAGTAGTCGTAGCGCAGCTTATCCATCTCGCCCATGCCAATTTTAGCTTGTTCTTGCTGAAGTTTAACTTGTTCCTTAGCTAAGTCCGTAGCCGCGTTCATTGCATGCAACCTACGCCCTTCCACTTTCCCGTGTGTTAGTATCGCGTCATTTAGTGCTATTTGGTACTCAGTGAGCCCAACTTTCTTAAACTCTGCGGCGGCCTTAGCAGTGGCGGTCATGATTGCTACGTTACCCTCTAATTCCAACTGCCCTTGTACCTCAGGAGAATCAATAGCTGTTCCGTAAGAGTTTTTTAACTCTACCATGCGTTTAGCACGTTCAGGGGATACTCCATACTGTTCTGCCACAGATAGCTCGACCAGGGACTGTTTGGATTTATCTTGGTCAGTGAGCATAGCATTACGCCGTGACTTACTTTCTAGGACGGTTAAGTCTGACGTATAGCCTTCCTGTCTCATTTGGGCCATATCCTTCTCAAGCCCATGCAAACCAATTAGCTCAGCGTCTTTATCCAGTTTAGCAATCTTATCTCCGATCTTGGCCTGTTCTTTCATAAGGGCTAACGCCTCTACTTGTACAGATTTATACTTCAACCCGTACTCGTAGCGCAGCTTATCCATCTCGCCCATGCCTAGCTGTGCGATTTCTTGGTTGGTTTTGTACGCTTCATCTAGCCCCGCGTTAATGCGCTCTTGGTTGATAAACTCTTCCGCTTTTGTCGCACCGTATTTATCGGTGTACTCCATTAGCTTCTTCTCGTACTCGCCTAGACCGGCTGTTTTAGACTGGGTAGCTAGCTCATGGTCTTTCTTCACCGCCTCAGTTATCTGAGCTTCTTGTTTATAAAGCGCCAGTGTAGACTTAACAAGTTCTAACTGCTTCTCCATCTCCTTCTTAGCCATAGGAGCGCTGGCTGTAAACTTATTCCACCAGCTATTATCCGCAGTACCCTGCATCATAGCGGTCTCTAGTTCACGTATTTCTTCTATGATACCCTGTTCAACGTCAGACGCTCCCGGAACTTTATTACGCTCCTTCTTCTTATCTGCTATCTTCTTCTGAATATCACCAATTACCCCCTGTGCTTTTTTCGATACTGCCCCTACTTTCTGGTTAATCATCTGATTGATACGGGCAGCTTCGGCCTCCTCCGCGGTAAGTTTCACTCGCACGGGTTCTGTTCCTTTAACAGCCCCGGCTTGTGCAGCCGTGGCAAACAAGTCCCCTACCCGTTTCTCTGTAAACTCCCGTAGGTGTTTCTCCTCTTGGCGTATACCATCTCTAATCCCTTCGGCGAATCTTTTACCAGTCAGGAGACCTGTATCGTCACTCATGGCGGTTTGTAATGCGTCCTGTAAACTATCCGTTTTATACTGAACAGGTACGGTTATCGGGGTAACATCTGCTTGTATGTCTGCTATCAACGGCAGAGTGGTCTTACCCACATAGGTGGACACCGCACGGTCAGTGACCTCCACGTCTGTGGGGGTGCGAGTACGTACACGGGGACTGTTCTCCAAAGGATCAACGATCTCTTGCTTAACCCCTTTATCGGCTGCCCATACCTTATCAAAGACAGCATCTAAGTTAAACGATTTGAAACTGTCAAAGAATGACGTTTTTAACGATTCTCCCCCGTCTTTCCCTACCGTTTTCATCGTGTTTTTCAAAGCGTCGGTAACTCCCGCCCCGGAGTCCTTGAACATTCCTTTTAGGGCCTCTTCACCTGCACCAAACCCTCCAGATAAGTTAGTGAAAATTGCGGTCCCTGATTCTGCGAGCCCTGCAAATGGACTACTGGAATCCTTTGGTTCAGAGAATGGAAGCAGGTTACGAATCCGGGTTAATCCATCTTTGAACTTAGTTTTAACCCAATCAACCCCGCCGTCAAAACCCGCGGCTAAGTTAGTAAAGATAGCTTTACCGGAGTCTTTCAAGTACCCTAAGATAGACGCAAATACGTCTTTAATGCCCGCAAAGAGATTAACGAATACATCGCGTAAGAAGGCTGCTGGAGCTCCTAAAAGCATCTCCCCTAACCCGTAAATAATGTTACCGAACCCTTCGAACACATTACCTTGTAGCAACTGCCATATACCGGTAAATATTTGACCTAACCCTAGCAGCTCGTTGATTAAGAACTGGAATGGGGCGGCCAACACTGCGCCGAACCCTGATAAGGAGCTAAACCACTCCGATACACTCCCGATAAAATCTACAATGACTGTACGGATGCCGCCTACGTCAAATGCTAATACCCCGAAAATGGCCAATAACCCTAATAAAGCTCCCCCGGCTAACCCGATGTACTTAACAAGAGCTATAAAAGGTTCTTTTAATACAAGCATAAGAGGGATCAGTACAAGTGCCCCGTTTGCAATATCCGACATGGACATGGAGAACCCTTGCTCCTCGCCGGAGGCGGCTTTAGCAGAGCTACCAAACATAGCCAGTCCCACCGCAGCGGCTCCTAACGCCGTAATCCATTTACTACGAGAGGACGTATTGGCAGTGGTGGCAACGGTATTCACGTTAGTTGCGGCCGTATGCGCAGCGGTCTGTGTAGTAAACAGCGCTTGTACAACCCGCGCGGCGCTAGTCAGTGCGGTCCATACTGGTACTAACATGTTTTGTCGTACCCATGCTGCGCTTTGTAACCCCATTGCTATCACAGAGGAATTAACGGCTGCAGTCCATAACCAGTGTATCCCGGTTGCAAGCGCTACTATCGCTATGTAGGTACCCCATAGAACATACTCTGCAGCCATTACGATATACCGACCTGTAATAGCTAAAGTATTTGAGTTAACCGCCGCGGTCCATAGCCATTGTACGGCGACAACAGTTCCCCAGAACACGGCTAGTGTGCCTAATAGGACGTAGTCCATCACCATCACCGCGTAACGACCGAGTATCGCTAAAGTATTTGAGTTAACCGCCGCGGTCCATAGCCATTGTACGGCGACAACAGTTCCCCAGAACACGGCTAGTACCCCCAGTAGGGCGTAATCCATAACCAATACTGCGTACCTTCTAATGGTGCTTAGAATACTGGCATTCACAACTGCGTTGTAAGCGGCCGTAACTGTTGTACTAATCACTGTCCAGTGGGTGTAAAGCAGTAATGCTGCGGTGATCAAGCCTAGGACCGGTGCTTTGACAATTAATACGGCTAGAGCAGCCCCTAGTAATGCTGTCCATAACACAATCCGGGCGCTACTTCCAGCTAAGGAGATGCCGTGAGCAGTCTGAGCGGCTGCTGCAGCAGCGGTAGCTTGGGAATATAACCACCATACCCCTACCGCGAGGGTAGCTACAGGGAAGAAATACCCCAATGCGACCACTACGGCCCCCACTGCTAAGGCAAACCCGAACTGTAAGGCATACCCCGCCATGGTAACGGAATTATAGGATGTTTGGATAAAAGCGGCTATAGCCACACGGTTTGTGTACAGTAACATTGCTGCAGAGATTACGCCTAGTATAGGGGCATACGCCGCTAAAGCTATAGCAGTGATAGCTATTACTGCATACCATGCCCATTTCGCCGCTACGGCTCTCCACGTTCCGGCGGTCTGCAGATTTTGTATAGCTGTAGAGATAAACAGTCTGTTGTTATATAAAAGTAATGCCATCGCAACCGCGGCCAGCGCAGGGGCATATACAACTAATGCCGCTATAGCTAAACCCCACAGTAATACGGACCGCATATTCAAAACCGTAGATGCTGCTAATTGAGTATTGTACACCGTAGTGGTCAATGACGTCATTGCTAACACTGCATTGTAAGCGGTCGTGACTCCTAATAACATGGTACGTTTAGCTGCAAGTACCCCTTCCCACATCGCAGCCAGTTGTAGCTGTATACGCATCATCAGCGTATGGCGCTCTACTAACAACGCCATGGCGGCTGCACGTTGCACGTGAAGTCCAAGTAAATAGAACCCCACGGCTGCTACCGGCAGAACCGCCGCGGCAATCAGCAACGCCTTTCCTATCGACCCCAGCTCGTGCGCCCACATTAGGAGGTCTGTTATACCGGCGCGTAGATCCGATGCAAACGCAACTAAAAGTCCTATAAATAGGCTGGATCTGATAAGTAGAATACCAACCGGGCCTAGTAACAAGTAGAAATAAGCGAAAGCTGCTCCTAGTTTCATCACTGCCAAATACCCGGCACCGGCCGCTACCGCTAATATGCCTATACCTTTAGCAGCCATTACCATCCATTCCGGCATAGCTGGAAACGCATCTCGTATTAAGGTGATAGTCCGGTACATAGCGAAACCAAACGATACCACAGCAGCACCAAAGACCCCGAATATTGGAGTTGCTACCAACGCTATAAGTAACTCGTGCCCTATAAACTCCACAAAACGTAACACCGCTTCGTGTGTATTCCTTACAGATCCCTCTATAATATCCATGGTAGCATCGAAGGACCATGCCCCCCTCTCAAAGGCACTTCCTAAAAGGTGCACAACCCCAACAGCCGCAGCCCACATCACGGTATTAACTAGATTTGCTATATAGGCGCTCTTATTGGCCACAAAATCACTATACTGTTTAGTTACGAATGTAAAAATCTGATCCATTGTATAGACTATCGACATTCCCCACGAACGTAATATTGTACGAATCCCGTCTGCTATACTGTCTAGTAATACTGGTACTTGTTCCAATATGTAGATAATGCCGTCGTGTAAGCCGCTTACGATTTTCACAGCAAAAACGTGTACAAAGTCTACGGTAGCTACACCAGTAGTAGGCAAATTCAACCGAAGTAACTCATCCGACAGATGAGTATTCCATAAACGGATGGATTCCAAGACCTCCTCTACTTCTTGCCCGCCGTAGGTCTTCCACAGCTCCCCCATCTTACTGAAAAAGATACGGATATCGCGACCGTACACCACCGATACCGAGTTAACGATATTACCGTATTCCGGAATAGTAGACTCGAGGAATACTCTTAACTTTCCTAAGTTGTCTACCACAGCGTCCTTGGTAGGTGCCATTGTCAACGCGCTTGATACACTGTCCTCCATGACCTTAACGAACTCCAACCCTACATATGCCGCACTAAACTGTCTTCCCTGAACAGGTTTGAAGAAGTCTAGGCTAGCCATCCCTGTAGCTCCAAGTCCCTGTGCGGACTGGATGCCTTTAAACGCCACCTTTAACGCCTCGTACTCTGCTAACACCAACGCCCCGCCATCCTGTACTTGGGTGGCGATGTCCGCAAAAGCTCCTTTCCAATTTCCGCTTGTCACGACCGAGTTGACTAGGTTGTACCAGTACTTCCCTACAGTAGGGGCACCTTCAACGGCCCCTGCGACGGTTTTCCCTATCGCATGGTACGCCTGGGACAGTACCGGACCGATGGTACTTATGAAATCATTGATGTGGGTATCCACCGCTGCGGGGTCTATCCTGAACACTGATACGATTGCATCGTTGATAGAATTTCCACTTACAGCAACACGTGTCGACATAGAGTTAAGTGATTTATCAAAATCACTAAACACCGCCATCGTAGCTATTAGGAACTCTGAGGTTTGGGTATCTAATAGGTTCATATCCCATAAAGCAAACAACCACTCCCTCACGGCTCCTTTGGTACGTGACACTAACGACGTTCCAAAAATCGAATCTACTTTGCCAAGGATATCATAAAAGGCGGCTACTATCGTACCCCCTATACCGGATAATACCCCGATAACCGTGCCCACCAGGTACACTGTCCCGTTAATCAACGTTGACGGATCCAGCAACTCACGGAACCCCTCTTCCATTTTCACCCGTAGAACTTTCCAAACTCGGAGGATACGAGGTATCAGTTTCTCTCCCGATGGAAATTTCGTGGTAGAGAACCAGTTCTCTATGGAAATGAACAGTTCTCCTAACAGGGCGTTTGCTGCGACACCCATATCGGACTTGTATAAAGCATCGAATAAACCATCCCATGCCCCGTCCCACCCAGACCTCAGTATAGTTCCAAGTCGCTTAATAGACGCTTCTATCGTAGCTATAGCTGCTGGAATTCTGGTAGCCAAGGAGTCCATGTTATCTTCTACAGCACCGAATAGTTTACTGTACGCCATATCCATTAAGATAGAGGACAGTAGACCGAATACCAGCCCTAGCGCGCCTCCGGCTAAGGACGTAGCGGCTACTCCCACTAGGCGGAAACCTCTAGCTACTCCTGCCAAGACAGATGTCATATTCACCTGTACAGGGATGTGCTTCGCTTTAACCTGTCTGCTGAAGTGATCTAGTTCTGCGCTATAACCAACGATAGGTGCGGTGCTAAACCTGTCAGCGGTAAATAATTCCGCCATGTACTCGTTCTTGCTTCCGGATTTATCCGTTAAACCGTAACGGGATGGAGACGCAACAGCTACCTCCTTACGGAATTGTTTGTACGAGTCACCTCCGGTCTTCTGCAAGCTAAGGTCTACAGCATGCCCAAATTCATGCGTTAACACCGACCCCGCCGTAGACCCCGACCCTCTGACTCTCCAGCCAGTGGCCTCATTACCCTTAATAGTTTGCTGCAACATTCTATCGTTAGTAAACAGCTCTTTTGAGAGTACCACGTCTTGCTTCCCGCGAGAAGCCTTTCGTACATACCCCTCAGCATCCTTTAAAGTGCCTTTAAGCTGTTCTAAGGTCACCTTTCCGATGTGTTGAGTCATATAGGGATAAACGTTTAACAGCCCCGTCATTTCCCGTACCAGACTTTTTCTAACTTTAGAGGATGCTCCCCTTAAATCCATTTCAACAGAACCGAACTCGTTACTAACGGTATGTATCCCCGTAAACATATTACGGGATGCAACCGCGCTGCCGGATCTTCCGGCAGGGAGTCGGCGTATATCTGTAGACGGATCCACCCCTATGTAGTTCCCCCCAACAGGCGCGCTTATAGATTTTAGTAACTCGCCTCCTTTTATGTTTCGACGCTGATCTACCACGCCCTGTGCGGCTTGTTGGAATTTACCGATGTTAGACAACTGCCGATCTATATTGCTGACTACATCGCGCAACTGCCCTTGGATATTGGCATCTGCCGTCTTTTCCATGGTAGTAGCAATTATAGCCTTGTTATCACGTAAAACACTGGCGAAACCTCTTAAAGATTTATTCGCTGTGGTAATGGTATTCGTAGAGGTCGCTGATAATTTAGCCAGTACCTCCGCTTCATCCCCTATTTTACTGTAACTCTCCAGTACGGCTGTAGACCGCTGTAAAGCCGTCCCCACCGTTTTTACGTTATGAGACTTAATACCGGCGCTTTCTAACGCTGCCAGGTTGTCCGTAATAGCTGCTCCAACCGACGCTGACTGTGCCTTTACGTCTCCCCCTAAGGCGTGTAAACGAGTATCCGCAGGGTCCGTAACCGTACGTTCCAAGGCAGCTAGCTCTGTCCGCAAATCGGTTAACTTCCGAACTTCTACCATGCGATCCCACAGTGTAGCGGTTTTCGGTTTAGGGGCTGCTAATCTAAGTTGAGCGTTTCCTAATACATCCACTTCATTAGGGATTTCCCGTATAGCAGCGTCAATGTCTTCCGGCCTGCTAAACGGAGCCGCAGGAGCCGCAACCTGTTTTTGCTGTGAATTACGTGGAGCGACCGCCTTTCTACGCGATTTCTCCTCGTTACGCGTCGCTGCTTCTATACGGGCTAGTGTGTCATAGTAACCCTTCAAAGTCAGTAACTCAGTAGAAGCTGCCGCCTTTGTAGCGGCATCCGTAGCGGTCAATTTACGAGTCTCCTGTTCCCTGATGCGAACAGCAACGTCTTTCTTCCCTGCTTTAGCGGTGGAATACATACGATTAACGTCTTCCACAGACATCTCTTGTACAACCGCTTTTAATGTGCGTGCATTTTTAGCAACATCCTTAAAGGAATCTGTCAGAGACGTTGTCGTCAATGCCACATCCTTCCTATACTGGTTATATGATGCACTATTGGCGAGGGATTGTAACGGCCCTCCTGGAGTAGCGTTACTACGTGTTAATGCAGACATTATCTGTGGGGTCGCCCCAGCTATGTACACGTTCAACGCCTGTCCCGTATGAGACTGATGTAGTGCTGGTGATGACGCCGGCATCACCGTACCCACTAGGGGCGGCGTAGCGGTATTAATGCGAGCCACTAAAGGCAATGCCTTGGCTAATGACTGAATACTACTGATCATCGCTGTAGTTGCGCCTGACACATGCGCCATACCTCCGGTGATCCCTCCCCGTACCGCCCCGACAGCAGTATTTCCTACGGCTACCGCCCCTGATAGTGCGCTTCTTACCGCGGAAGATGTACTTCCACTAACGGGGCCCCCGACCACTGGGGTGTACCCGGGTCCGTTAACCCCTCCTACAGGAGGAATCGTGGGACGTCTAGGAGGGTTTCCGGCAGGAGGCGAAGGTGGTGCTACATTACCTGACAACACTGCGTGCAAGTCTTTCTCCGTGTACGCTAAGTCGTCCTTGGCCGCCTTCATTTGTTTGTAATAATCCTTCCCTAGTAACGCCTTCAGTTCGCTCTTAGCAATGGAGACGTCTTCTTTAATATACTGTTCTTCAGAATCTAATTCGTGTCGTTTAGTCCGGTTATCGATGATGCTCTCGTTTAGGTTAACGAGTCCTTGCAGCTCAGGAAGCCCTTGTAGTTGTGTCATAATAGCAGGTAAGTCAGACCGTGACTTTAGCGCAGCTACATCGATATCCACATGAGTAGTCTGCCCCTGACTGTTAACCAGCCGCTTAACAGGTAGTGCGGGCAACGCGGTACCTCCGTTCTGTACAATAGCAGCGTTATTGCTATTAACAAAATGCTCCAGTAACGATGCTTGTGCCGATATGCTGCCCAAATTACTCCCAAGGTAACGCCCTTTTAGTCCTCCTAAATCCTGATCACGAGTCGATAACTCCCGGCTACGCGCCTGTATATCCGCAACAGCCGTATTTGCGCCCAATACCTTAGCCTTTAGGAACGCGACCGGAGATTGCTCACCGAGAATGCCTGGATTATTGTCGATCATTTTCAGGTATTCAGCGTGCTTATCTTTTGTGATTTGACGTTCAGCCAGCAGTGTATCTACCATACCGCGTTGCTGTGTTTTATGATGGGTATCGGTTGCCTCCACCTCAGACGTGAGGAGAGTGCGTTGCTTACGCTCTTGTTCGCGTTGTTCGAGCTGGAAGGCATCGTACTCCATAGAATGTCCGCCAACATTGCGTTTAACGGCCGCTGTCACCTTGCCACGTAACTTAATGTCAAGAGTGTTTAACATCGCAGTTTTCTTAGCTTCCTGCCCAAGTAGGAAATCGGACGCTATCTCGTCTCGAGCACGTTTTACCATGTCGTTATAAGCCGCAGTACGCACCATTTTTCCACCCTCCCAGGTCGTGACCGGGGTATGGCTCGCGCTAGCGGTTTGCATCGCTTTTCTCTCAGCTTTCTCGGTTAAAGACGCGAGAAGTTCTTGGGTTGCTACACGCTTATCCGCGTCTAAGCGAGCTATCAGGGTACGCCTGTCGTTATCATAATCCGCCTTCAGTGTATCGATGGCCTGTAAACTACCCGCCAGATTGCCCCCTACTTTGTAAGTAGATACCAAGTCCTTGGCTTTAACTATTAAGGCGTCCCGCTGAGTGTCTTTTATGTTAGAGCTAAACGCGTCGATCTGGTGCACTGCGGAACTGACACTCCGGTTTCGCTCCGTAAACGTTCCAGCTAGTAAATCGTCAGCGGACCCCCCTGCCATACTAACGGTACGAATCATCGCCCCTTTTTCAAGAGCATCTAGCTGTTTTTTATAGAACGACCCGCGTCCTGTGGCAGCATCTACAGCACCGGCTGCGTTACGAAAATCATCGACTGTACGAGTAGATAGATTGTACCCTACCTGCCTAGCTTCTCTCTCTATGACCTGTTGCAACTGATGTAACTTATCCAGGGGCTGCCTTAGAGATGTGTCAATAGCCGTAGCTTTAGACTTGTACAGGTTCTGTCTACTGTTTACTACGTCAATAATATCACTTCCTGTACGTATAGCCTCTATGCGATCCTGCAATCTAACTGGCGTGGTGGATTCAGTCAGATAGCGTTGTTTTTTCTTTAACTGCCTATCGACGTAGTCTTTATCATAGGACGCGACTTCTGGTATCGACCGCGCACTTTGTGCGTAAGTACCAAACATGTGCATCACGCTAGACCGTCTAGGAGTATCCATCATCATCTGTGCGGCAGTTTCCGCAATACGAACAGGGTCAGGACGATGTCCAAACATGTGGCGAACTGATGCTACCACCCCGTGTTTCTGTGTACGGTTGTATTTCTCTGCGGCGGCGCGGTTCATTGCCACTCTAATAGCCAGAATCTCTGACTCTACTTGCTTACGGTAGCCCCGCAACACCGTAACTTCAGTATCCAGCGCGGCCTTTTTAACAAACAAATGTTCTGGAGCTACTTCCTTACGCGCAGCAAACGCGTTAATCTCATCATTAATAGCCCTTAATTCAGCAACCTTACTCCCCTCGGCCTTCTTGTTACGTTTCACCCCGCGCAAATCCGACGTACCGACACGTTCCTCCAGTTTTATCAACTCTTTCTCAGCTATCTGTAGGCGACTATGGGTCTCTGTTAAGAATCCCTTATCCCCCAACCATTTAGATGTCTTACCTCCTTCTAACCCGAATCTGTCGTGGGCGCGCAGTACAGAATAGCGACCTCCAGGTAGCCCCACCGCGTCCAGTACCCGCCCTACTTTACCTCCAAACGCCTCACTTATGTTGAAATGTTTTCGTTGCGACAAATACCCGTAATCCGGGGTATGTACGTCTGTCAAAGCTGTAAATATCTTAGCAGCCGGGTCCTGTTTGTATGACTTAGTTTTAGAGGATTTAACTGTAGAATCCTGTTTATGAGAAGCGTTACCCACTAAAGACGCCAACTCCACGGGTGACTGTACTTTGCGAGGACGACCCCTGCCTCGCTTCACCCCTTCTACAAAGGCAGCTAAGTCTTCCGGGGCGCGTATCAACCGAGGGCGTCCTCTCCCTCTTTTTACGGGAGCGGCCGCATCATCCGCCGATGTGGTATTAACTACAGGTCCAGCTTTCTTAGATAAAGTCTTAGCGAGGGCTTTCTCGTCCACACCTACCGCTACCATAATAGGGTTTTTCTTCAAATGTTCGCGAGCTTGCTCCATGATCCGAGGGTCAAAGCGCTCCCGTTTAAATACTGAGAAGATACTTCCAGCCTTCCCTACCGCTAACAGTGCTACTACAAGCCCGCCCAATGCCACTATTAAAGGTGTCACGATACTACTAAAGTTGAATATACTATCAGTAATAGAATCAAACCACCCCATCAAAGGGGCCCCTCTCTCTTCTATCAGACCGATAGCGTGTGCCACACCTACTACGGAGTCATACAACCACCCCACTACGCTTACTAAGCGCACTACACCTACAAAAGGAGCGGCTACCCACATAGAGAGTGCGCGAGTCGTTTCATAGAACCACACCACGCTAGCCTTAAAGGTATTTATAGTATTTTCTATAAGAGATACAAAATCATAGTACTGCGACGCGACTTCGTAAATATCCTCACCCACCGGTTTAAACCATGACCCCCACTCGTACATAAGTGGCATCATTATACTAACCACCGCTAATAATAAGCCTATCCCTGTAGTCGCTTGAGGAACTAATAATATTAGCGAAGTGAACCATAGTAATGACCCTGTGAACGTAGCGTCGGAAAAGTTAGAAAGAAACCCTTGTATCCACTCGTCCATTGTAGTAAATTGGGTATTAAGGTACGCTAAGCTATCACTAATACGGTCAAACGCCGTCCACGGACTTCCGAGGGTACGGTATGCAACGTACAGCGTATCTATAAGCGCTATGATAGGGTTGATGCCCATAAACGCCTTCCTTAGCACGGCGTCAATAGAATTAACACTCCCTCCCGCTAACGCGAAAGTGCGAATTAGCGAATTTCCAAACTCAACTAAAACTAGGGTAATGTCTTTTAATAGGTTAATCCTCCATACCAATATCTCCCAGAACACGGACTTAGCTATCACGTTCTTGGCATGTACTAAACCATCGGCTATACTCGAGAACATGTTCCCCAGGAAAGACCCTCCGGCAGGAGACACTATCCGCTTAGCCCCTTCTCCAACGGTAGCCCATATAGAGGAAAAGAAACCTTTTATGGACCCTAGCACTGCCTGAACTAGGTCAGACTTGATAATGAAAGCATCGATAATATGTAACCATGCTCCGAACGTACTCTTGTAAGACGTAACTAAGATGCTCCACCCCGTAGCCAGTAGGTGAGTGATACTCTGCATCAACTTACCTACGATAGGAAAGTTACGCTCCATATAACCAGTGATGCTATGGTAGAACCCGGTTAAGTTTATAGCCGTACTAGAAGTTAACCATCTCCATCCCGCACCAATGATACGCCCGGCATCCACAAAGACCTGGTATATGATCGCTGCTAATAATACGCCACCACTTTCTATCATCTTAACAGTAGATACGTATACTATCTTTACAAACGCCCACGCTCCGGAAAACAGCCCTGTTATCGCTGATACTGCAGCCCCGGCATAGTCTTTTTTCAACAGCTTAGCATAGACCCTATCGAAGTACCGTCCGATAATCATGATAGCGCCTTCGTGAATAACACCTAACGCACGCAAGATATCCTTGGTCGCTCTCGAAGCGGTTTCCATCACAACATACCCGACCGCCCCAGCCACAAATAGGAAAGGTCCTTTAATCTTATCTACTACAGCCTTAAAATCGGTGTACAAGCGATCCACCCACGCCCACACCCTTCGTAGCATATCTTTAATCTGATCCGGTGACAGTGTACGAGAAAGTACCGCATCGGTATCCCTAACAATCTCTTTTCCTAACTGTCCCATAGACTTGTTAAAATCTATACTGTCGTAAAAACGCTTAACCAGGGACGGCTTGCCTTCTACCGGTGCCGACGCCCCTTTACCAAAGGCATCGGTGTACAGTTTACTCAGGAATGACGTCCAGCCTGTTGCCGCTGCGGCTGCGTCCTTCATAGATGTAGACTGTGCTAAATCCGCGGCGGCCATTACCCCGCTATGTACCGACATAGCCTTACTGACGTCTTCGATAGAGAAACTGGCTAGGTCAGCTCCCTTAGATAAGAGGGTATACCCATCCACCGCCCCTTTTAATGCTGTCGTCGTTTGTTGTAGCCGTTTGGTATCGAGGGGCGGCGTCGCTTGTACTGATGTAGCGTCGGACAACGCGTCGTATACACGGTACGCCCCACTCATGGCGGGGAAGATATCACCGGCACTTCCGGTTCCAGTTAATAATTTATAACCAGAAAACGCTTCCCCGGCTACGGTTGCTCCCTTAGAGACGTCATCCTTACTGATAGTCTTGGAATACCCTACGCTACCATCCCCCCGTAATACGTCTATCGCAGCCAGAGATTGTGATGACGGTGTCGTTGGTACACGGACATCCAGTGAAACCTCATCTAACACACGGCTAATCGTTGAGAAAACCCCAACTACCTTTGTTAGCGATGACTGCCACCACAAAACTTCCTGGTCGGTATCTTTCCGTGCCTCCCGTATTACCCGCAACAAATCGTTACCCGCAGACCTGACATAATCATTATGGGTGGCCAAGGTATTATCGTACTGAGTAACCCCCGCGGCAAAGGTCTCGGCAAACGCCTCAGCTTTAGGAGATAAAAGCGCGTCGTATCGCCCTATCCCAGATAACAAGGCACGATCTCCTTTATTATTGGGGGACGCGTTAAACGCGTCCGCAGCAACCTGGCTGATACGGTGGTTAACCTTGGAATCGGTGTAAGCCTTAACATCCGTATTGTTTCTAAACGCCAATGCCACTACGTGCCCTAACTCATGAGAAAGTACCGTTAAAGGGTCTACCCCTACCGCAGCTTTAGTCTTATTATTGACACTAGAGCGAGTCTCTGTCTCATCAAACACCCGTGTATTTATACGTACAGACGAGGATTGCCCCACTGAAAAGGGGTTTACATCGGTAAAGCCGAGCGCCTCTTTTCCAGACGCAGACCCTTTCATCGCAGCAGGAGGAACGAACCTTATGTCAGACACTTCAGCTATCACGGAAGGTACTTCATTTACAACTCTCTGTACTTGGCGTATAATAGGGGTAACCATTTCTTTGGGAACTCCGATCAAATCCAGGCGCAAGGTACCGTACTGATTACGAAATTCCTTAACCAGACCTGTTCCAAACGTGTCAGGGAATAGTTGTTGTGCGATATCCGCTACACCTTTATACACAGAATCCACCACGCCAGCTATCCCGTTAGCAACCCGATCCATCGCAATGCCAATACTGGTTGACCATAGCCCGATAGTAGCAGTAATGCTATCCATACGCTGACGGTAACCAGCTACTAAGTCAGGTATAGGGGTATCGATAAAGGCATTAAAATTATCAACAACGGACGTAACTAACCCGGCAGCCGCCTCCTCCCCCCATTGTCCTACTTTTTTTAACGTATCGATAGGGGATATTATCGCTGCTAATATCGCCCATCCGACACGGCTCAAGGAAGACCTGAGGTTTCCTCCCGCAGAAATCCACCCCCCTACTACTGCATCTATAGATGCAACCCATTCAGCGACCGTGCCGGTAAAGATACCGTACATGCGTCGTAACACTTTCCCTGTACCAGCAGCAGCATCTGCAAACAACTGCTCCGCTGCGCGTGCCCCTGCATACATAGTATCCACAGGGTGAGACACTGCGTATACCACAGCGTCCACACCGTCTACTACGGCCGTGTATGCCCCTACAATAGTATCCTTAATATCACGAACAACTGATCTGATAGTCGGAGGGACGTTTCTGGCCAACGCATCAACATCTAATAGGTACTTCTGGTATAATAAGAACCCTCCAGCTATAGCAAACAACGCTCCCCCCACTACCCCCCACACAGTAGTAAAGGATACTGCCATTGCGGCGCTAAGAAGTACTACAGGGGCAATCCAACCGCCCACTCCCTCTAACAGCACTTTTAAACGGTCCCACGCTTTACGCAACTCAGTAACGGGGTTCGCCAGGAACCTATCTCCCCAATCCCCTATATTGCGCAGCCCTGTCTGTAAATCAGTACCCAGTCGTGTAAATACAGCGTTAACCCCTTTCCAACTAAGCTCTAGCTGCATACCACTATCGATAGCATACTGACGGTAAAAAAGTAACGCACCTGTCAGCACCAAAGCCGCCGCCCCTAACTGTCCTAGCAGTGTAGCAAAGGTAAACAGTACAGATACCCCCATTAGGACAGCGGGGAATACCCACCCTATTATACGTTTTACAATGTCCGTCCACTCTGCCGGACGCTCAACAACCTCTTTCTCAAATAGCCCTATCCGCTGACCGAAACTATGGAAGCTACTAGCTGCCCCTTTGACTGCCGCCACGGCCGACCCAGCAGCGCCCCCTACTGCTGAAGCAGACATCTCCGCCGTAGTATACATCCCTTCTGCTGCAACAGTAAATTCCCTTAAATGGCGGCTACCCTCTGTCAGAGCAGCATTGACTTCTACCATTCCAGGCGATAAGTCACCAAACGTCTCGGTAGAAGACCCTGGAGCTAAAGACGGACCTGTTATACGGGATACCCCTTTCTCTACGCTACCCGCTGCCTCCCTGTACGCCGCACTGGCTTTACCATACAAAGACTCTTTATCAATATCCGGAAGAGCGGGTAGGTCTATGTCCAGTATCGACGTAAATGCCTTTTTAACCTTTGTCTCGATGAGTGTCGTAATGTTATCCAGATTTACAACGCCTAAGAACAGAGATATATCCAGGATATGTCTATCCGTAATAAACGGCATTATCACAGCAGATAACACCGCAGCGGCACCCCCTAACGCAGCCCCGTACGCAAGTACAACTCCTAAACCCCCGGTAACAACACCTGTTAATGCAATAAACCCTACCCCTACAGCGGCGACGGCTGCTCCAACGTATCCAACCTGTGTAACAATCGGGCGCACCTTATCTGCCACATTGAACAACGGTGCGGCTAGACTAACTACCTCTTCCCTGGCATCTGCGCTCAGCAACATAACGGCCCCGAACGCTTTCTTAACAGGAGATACTACCTGTGAGTCCACTCTCTGTTCCAGGTTAAGGAAAGCGTTCTCAACCGACTTAAACCCATTCAAGAAATCATCCCATCTAACAGGCCGGACAGTTATCGGGGGCGGAGGGGCAACTTTTGATACAATGCTATTCCACATGTCCTGTACTGCAAGAACTGTCTTCTTGTAGAAACCTACAACAGCATTGCCCCCCTTAATAAACCCCTCTACCACGACGTCGGACTGACTTGGCAGTAATAGCTGTGTGATTAATACCCCTACCGAAACTAGCGCCGCCCGTAGCGCCGCCAACTTGGCCACTCCGACTAAAAACATCCCTCCTGACAATATCGTACCGAATAGCGCCACGTACGCCACTACCTGTGCGATAGTTTCCCTATTGTCAGTGAAAAACCTCGATACGGTTTCCATCCATGTTAACGATGGGGGGGAGGTCCCTTGTAAGGATTGCACTGCTACATTAACTTCTGTCACTTTGGAAGTCAATATTTCAGCTCCCTTAGTCGCGCCATCCATTAATCCGGTAAGTACAGGTAGCTCCTTACTGTCGACTTCCATCTGTAAAGATACTTCTAAAGGAACAGACAATCGTGCTCCCACTAACGGGGCATCGTTCACCAACGATTCAACCGCGCTAGTATACCACATCGTATCCAGCGATGCAGGAGGGACCAGTCGCATTGCAGCTACTGCGGCATCGTAGACAGACATCGCACGGGTAACGTTATCGATTGACAACACCGTACCATCAGCTACCGATGAGATTAGCGCATATCCATCGGCCACTCCGCGAAGAGTTGTCACGGTGTCCTTAACCACCCCTAAATCTACAGCAGGTCCGCCAGCAGCCGGACCGGCCATCTCGTACGCAGATACGGATCCATCCACAACGGACAAGGCGTCCCTAAAGTCACCTTTCCCTGACAGTACTTTATACCCTGAATATGCCCCTTTTGTGATAGACCACGCTTTCTGCAAATCACTAAGGGTAGGTTTGGCGATTTCATACGCACTAGAACCCCCGCTAGCTACGGATTCAACGTCTTTCGCAGTACCTTCTCCGGTTACCAGTTTATATCCAGAGTGCACCCCTTTTAGCACCGCTCCAGTATGACGTGCCTTATCAATCTTGGTCGAGATATCACTAGCAGTTGCCCACACTCCCTGAGCTCCGTCCACAAAAGGCTTGACCATGTTGTCTATAACAGTCGGCTGGCGTGTTCCCAGAGTTTCTCCAACGGATGCCCTGAAACCGTCTACCTTGCCGATCAGGTCCTTATAGGACTCAGTGGCACCGTCCACAGCGGATATTGCGGTTTCCATGCTAGCAGCTACAGATATCGCAGGTCCGTTAACGTTCAAAGGGGCTAGGGTTGTAGACAGTCCTTTCCACACGTCCCGGAGCCCCGCGATTCCGGCCGACATACCTTTCGTGACACGCTGCCACGCGTCTGAAACGGCGTCCTTGATACCATTCACATAATGCTGTACCAGAGATAAGATCGTATTCCAGATATTCTCCCATTCCCTCGAGAATACGCCCATTCCCCGGATTACTCTCAACACAGACTCTTCAAATGTTACTACCTCTATAGAAGGTAATCGTATTGGGAGAGACCCTAGATACGTAGCGGCTGCACCAACACCTTCTAACACCTGAGTATATACCCCGGCGACCTCAGCGGTCAAAGACCCCACTATGACACGAACCCGTGTAACTTCCCCGGTGACTCCAGCCGTATCCAGTTTAGGTGCCACTACCAAAGGCTCCCCTGTAAACTGCCTCCATGTACGGGAAATCCATCCGGTAAAAGATGTCCACGTCTCTGTAAAAGTCGCCCTAACCGCTTCCCACCCTTTCTTTAATTCCACAAACGCCACACCTATCAGATACTTCCACTCTCCCGTAAAAGTATCTAAAGATGTAGTTACGTTTAACAGAGAGTCAATATAAGACACTTCATCGAACGTATATACAATGGGTCTAACAGGAAGTGTGTACTGATCCGCTATCGTACGGGCAGATTCCGCTATGGTACGCAACAGCTTATCTATCTTAGCAGTGTCTACATCAGCGAACACACCTGTAACACCTTCCCCAATAATCTCCGCCGACGCGGCGGCTAGATTCACCAGTGCGGCATCTACCTTAGTAGTATCCACTCCTAAGGCAACATCAGGGACCAGTACCCTCTGTGCAGCAGTATATACCTCTTGTTGAAATGCTTCTACATGTACACGATAATTTTCAGTTGGAAATTCTAGGGCTGGAGCATCTATAACGGGTAAGCCATTTAACAACGCGGTACCTTTAGCTATCAACGCATCTATGCCCCCAGTAACTGACTTATACACACCAGTCACGCCAGATATTACCGATGTGATCCCGTTGTCCCATACGCTCTTCCACTCAGATACAAACGTACCAGTGTCACTAACCACTCTTTGTATGGAATCGTAAAAAGTGACTGTATCTATAGCAAGTATCACCGGGGGTAGTGTTTGTGGTAATAGGTCATCCGCAGTTAAATCAGCCTGTGCGCTGTACGGTGTCTCTACCGGAACATCGGTCGAAAACCCAAAGTGCGCCGGTATTACCTGCGCCCCTCTATCCATTAGGTTGTCAGATGAAGTCCCGTCCACTGTCGAGAATAGGGGAGCTCGTTCCCCGTCCACTGGGCTATACGGAGTAGGGACTGACGCGCTCACGCCGAACAACACATCCTTCGTAGACTTGAGAACCGCTTCCCACTCCCCTATAAATGTTCTCCACGAAGACATTACCTTCCACAACGATTCTATGTAACTGACAGCGTCACCCGCAAGGCTCTCCGTAAGTTGGGGGATAATACTTTTCTGTGCGCTAAAGGCCTCGGCTAATTGTGTGTCTAACCGCTGTACCTCTGCCACAAACTCCTTACGATCCGTTATCCCCCTCCTATCTAGGGTATTTGCTCCGGCAAATACCTCTGCGAAGGCTTCCATTTTGGGGGAGGATAATACGTCCGTAACCGCAGGGGATACTCGTACGCGGTCTTTCTTTAACTGCGCCAATATGCGCGTACCTACGTGGTCACCCCCGAACCCCGTCTCTCCGGATTTCACCGCATAAGAAGATACTGCGGAAGTCTTAATCCCATCGCGGATACTATCAGATTTATCCAATTTACGTAACGCAACATCTACAAAATGTCCGAGTTCATGTGTAATCACGCCTTGAGGACTGATGGTTACTACATCACGCCCTTTGGTGCTGGGAGTAGCTGATGACGTATTTGACGCCATCATACCCTTGAACCCAGCCTCCCCTTTCTGAAACAACTCCCTATTTAAGTGTAACACCCCTGATTGGATTTCAGCAACCCCCGCAGCCCCTCCAAGAGACTTTGACGGGGTAGCCTGTATACGAGTCAACCCTTCCAGTACAGAAGGGTACTTTGTTACCACACTTCGAACCTGATCCAATAGTGGTTGCTGTAATTCCCGCGCAACCCCCTGTAAGTCTATATCCGCACTACCGAAACGATTGCTAATAGTAAACGCAGGGCCCTTACCGACAGTACCTGTTTTAAAGGTCCCCTTACCGCCAACGTCGTCAATCCCAGCTTCCAATCGAGGCGATGCTGGCAGACCCCCATTCCCTACAGAGGATACCCCCTTGCCTGGTAGTATGGATTCCCAAACGTCCCTGATGTAGTCACCTGTCGCTGCTATCACGTGTTTCCATTCTTCAGTGAACCGCTCTAAAGACGTCGTTACACTACGTAAAGACTCTATAAAAGATACCGTCTCAAACGTGTACACGATAGGACGCGGCATGTATTCTCCTATTTTTGTTAACGCCCCCCACATCCGATTAACTTCCCTGAAGGCCGTCTCCATTTGCTGCACTAACCGTGTACCGTCCTCCCCTACCACCTCGGGTATCAAGGCATCCATATTAATTGTATCAATACGGCCCGTATCCGCTATACTGTCACGGATAAGAGTATCTACCTGTTGCAATCCAGTGTCTATATCCCGTAGCGCCACGCTCCAGTCAATCCGCGGGGCAGTTATAGAGGTGCTATACGAATTCCACGCACCGGCAACCTCGTCAGCCCACGCCATGATACGCAAATGTACAGCGTGTATACCTGCTTTCACATCCTGTAGTACCGCAACCCATTCTGCAACGAATCTATCCCTAAACGTAACCATAGCCGTCAGGGACTCTGTAAACGTTACGGGTTCGACCTCCGTAAAGACAGGGACCTCCACCGGAACGGTGTTTTTGTAAATAGAATGAATCGCGGCTCGGATCGTCTCGACTCTTTTAGCAAACTCCTCCGCAGAACTTCCTGCCTCTGATAACACCCCCCGTATATAACCTAATATCTTGTCAACCTCTGTTAAAGGTTCTTCACGAAACAACTGTATCCCGGTGAAACGGTTGATAGAAGACGTTACCATTTTCCAGGCGGAACCGAACGCAGCGGCTGTTCCTGCTAAAGCATTACTCCACTCCTCCTTGAACGCCGCAAAAGACGTAGTGACTCTGGCCACAGAATCCACTACTACGCTGAAAGCGCTTACGGCAGCCGAAGGGTCAACATCCACCGCTAACTTAGGTCCTATAACGTTATCCATGCCCAACTTTGGCATATATGACAAGTACCACTCAAACGTGCTAACCAAAGAGTCTGCAAACATATGCAAAGGCTCTGTGCCGAAAGCATCTATAATAGCGCCTTCAACCTTCCGGAATGCCCACGCGAGCAACCCTGCCAAAAGAACCAGGTCGTTCAACACTATAGCGATCCCAAAAACCACAGACCCCGTCACAGCGCCCTGTGTTACGGCCGCTACCGCTGCCGCTACCGCTGCCAGTCCCGCTACGTAGGCAACCAGTACCCCAACAAAGCGCCCCACTCTTTCTATATAAGGAACGGCCGTGTCCCAGAACTCTCGTAGACTACCCGCAGCGGTGTGTAGGTAGGACACCAAAGTACTGACTCCCTCATCCAGCCCCAGTACCGCCGTTCTTAGCGCAGAAGTCACTGTACCTGAAACCTCTCCAACCCCTTTATCGAACTCAGCAAGATCAAGTGCAGGTGCTGATATAACCGAGGTGGACTTAAATAGTGATGTCGTGTAGTTCCATGCTTCGGTCAATTTAGCCATTACATACGCAACG
>JACCEE010733844.1_pt1 | contig 57739 bp, 45 predicted proteins | sample 7449931 | NCBI WGS metagenome assembly JACCEE01 (sample SAMN15323457, study PRJNA562643) | freshwater metagenome | isolation source: river surface water | place: USA:Blue River Watershed | collected 2017-08-19
CTCCGGTTCGGTCCATCTCAGATGCATCGCGAACAATGCGGACCATGCCAGCGCCAACTTTCTGTCCAATCGCACGGCCACTTGCCAGCACCTCTGAGGTGGTCTTAAGCTGATAGCGCGTTTGCTTTCCTTGTTGCCGCGACTTCACGGTTTCGGGACGTGCCTGAAGAATGTAAAGCTTGCCATCAAGACCATCGAGACCCCACTCGATATCCATGGGCCTTTGATAATGATCTTCGATGATGAGGGCATAGCGAGCAAGCTCGATCACTTGTTCATCGCGAAGCGAGAAACGATGGCGCTTTTCCAGCTCAGTTTCGAGGGTTTTAACAGCCGATTCGCCTGCTCGGCGATCGCTTGCGAAAGCCATTCGGATTAACTTTGATCCAAGTTGCCTGCGAACAATCGCTTGTTTGCCTTGTCTTAGCATGGGCTTGTGGACATAAAACTCATCGGGATTAACGGCACCTTGGACCACCGTCTCGCCGAGACCATAAGCACTCGTGATGAACACAACCTGATCAAAGCCTGACTCTGTATCCATGGTAAACATCACGCCCGACGAGCCCTCGTCACTGCGCACCATACGTTGAATCCCGGCTGATAAGGCAACTTCGGCGTGCTCAAAGCCTTGATGCACGCGGTAAGCAATTGCCCGATCGTTGTAAAGCGATGCAAAGACCTGTCGTACTTTCAATAGGACTTCGTCGATACCAAGCACATTGAGAAAACTTTCTTGCTGTCCTGCAAACGAAGCGTCCGGCAGGTCTTCTGCTGTTGCTGACGAACGGACGGCAACTGATAGCGTGCCGCCCGACTCAGCTTCGAGCGATCGAAAAGCCTCGCGAATGGCGGCTTCGAGCGCAGGTTGCAAGGGAGCCGACTCGATCCAATGGCGAATCTCCTCCCCACACTGCGCAAGGGCCTTGACGTCTTCAACATTAAGCCCCGTCAGCCGCTTGGCAATCCGGCTCGTTAGGTGGTTGAATGCCAAAAAGTCGCGGAAGGCCTGTGCCGTTGTTGCGAAGCCGCCTGGTACACGCACACCTGCGTGAGCCAGTTGGCTAATCATTTCACCGAGGGATGCATTTTTGCCGCCGACCGATTCAACATCGGTCATGCGTAATGCCTCGAAGGGAACGACAAGGCGTTCGCTGAGGTGCTTGTTCATCGATTTTCCTAAACACAAGTTGAAAAAGCATGGGGATCTGGCGCAAATCGGCACCGAGTTGTGGATCCAATGGCGTAAATTCTACCCTTTAGCCTTCGCCTCTTAAGACAGCGTGATGACCGAATCAGCGATCCCAACCTCAGCCAATCCCAAGCAGCGCACCGTGTTTTACGTATCAGACGGCACCGGTATCACCGCTGAAGGCTTCGGCCACTCACTACTTGCACAGTTTGAAAAGCTTCTCATCCGCGAAGTCCGGCTGCCGTTTATCGATAGCATGGCCAAAGCGCAAGAGGCACTTGAAAAAATCAATCGATGCAGTGACGTCGAATCTACGCGGCCCTTGGTGTTCTCAACCTTGGTGAATCCCGAGATTGCAGCGGTTATGCGAGATGCAAACGCCTTTGTAATCAATCTCTTCGCAAGCTTTGTTGCACCGCTTGAGCAAGAGTTGAACATGAAGTCCACCCATACCATTGGGCGTTTACACAATGTCGCGGACAGTCAGCAATACAAAAACCGCATTGAAGCGATAAATTTTTCGCTTGCCCACGATGACGGCCAGTCCTCGGCAAACCTAAAGGATGCTGACGTCATTTTGGTGGGCGTATCGCGGTCGGGGAAAACGCCCACCAGCCTCTATCTGGCGATGCAACACGGACTCAAGGCTGCTAACTACCCATTAATACCCGAGGACTTCGAGCGAAAAAAGCTCCCTCCTGCCCTACTTGCCTACCGCGGCAAATTGTTTGGCCTATCCATAACCCCCGAGCGACTTAGCCAGGTACGCAATGAGCGACGCCCAGGAAGTCAGTACGCTTCACTCAATAACTGCCGCCATGAAGTGGCCGAAGCCGAGCACATGATGCGGCGCGAAGGCATTCGCTGGCTGTCGTCAACTTCCAAATCCATCGAAGAAATAGCCACAACCATCTTGCAACAGCTCGGCGACCGCTAGCGACACGCTAACGCTGGCGACGTGCTAAAGCTGGCAAGCTAACGCTGGCGCTGACGGTATTGTTCGTATAGCAATATGCCCTGAGCCATGGCGGCGTTTAGGGATTCAGTGTGACTTTGCATCGGAATGGCGTGTAGCGAAACACGGGGGTGCTGCTTGATCGCCGCTGACAGGCCTCTTCCTTCGGCCCCCAGCACCCAGAGTCCAGGAAGCCTCAAATCACTCTCATGAGCGGCAAGTCCCTGGGCATCAGCCGCCCGAATCGGCCCGCTCAGCCGCTCAATGAAACTTTCAAAAGATCTGACCGAGAACAAGCTTAAGCGCTGGTGTGCCCCCATAGCAGCACGCAGGGTTTTGGGAGACCACAAGTCGGCACAACCTGGACCAGGAATACAAGCCTTCACACCGAACGCAGCCGCAGTCCTCAAGCATGTCCCAAGATTGCCGGGATCTTGAATGCCATCGAAAAAGAGAATGTCGCCATCTTGTGGCAGCGACTCGATGTCCTCTAGCTCATGAAAGGCTGCGACAGCTATCGGGGCAGCGTCCGTGACGAGCCCTGGTATGCCATCAGCCAGCGTTCCCTCCAGAAGCAACCAAGCACAAGACCTGGCCTTGTTCAAGCCGCCCAGCTGCGCTTGCCAGCTCAAGAGCGCTCGCTGTGCCTCGGGTCTAAGCAGCCAGCGCTGCGGAATGAGTACTTGGCTGAGCACGGCGCCTCGCGCTAGCCAATCCTGAATGAGCCGCTCACCCAACAGTACGCAGCGACCCTGCGATCGCCTCAGCGCCGCGTCATGGGCGAGTTTGCGAACACGCTGTACAAGCTCGTTGCTTCGTGAGCGAATCACTTCCATGAGAATGAGCGCCTATGCATATCGCATGGACCGTGAGCTGCGATGGCATCTCGGTGCATGGATGTTGGGTAGCCCTTATGCCGCTCAAACCCATAAACGGGATAACGCTTCGCAGCATCGATCATGTATGCATCCCGACTGGTCTTGGCAAGAATCGAGGCGGCAGCAATCGCTGGTACCAGGTCATCCCCACCCACGACACATCGGGTTGGCCGATCAAGTCGGGGATCTTGATTACCGTCGACCCAATAGTTCACCTCAATGGCCCTGTGATCGAGTTGCGCTTCAAGTTGTACCGCAGCCCTTCGCATCGCGAGAAGACTCGCCTGCAAGATATTGAGCTCATCGATTTCTTCAACACTTGCGCTGGCAATGCTGTACGCCCGTGCTTGCGACAGGATCAGCGACCTAAGTGTATTGCGCTTTTTCTCAGAAAGCTTTTTTGAATCCCTAAGCCCATTAATCGGACGCGATGCATCCAAAATAACGGCCGCTGCAAACACAGGGCCCGCAAGGGGTCCTCGACCAGCCTCGTCAAGGCCTGCAAGTAGCACGGTCTTCATCTAACCAAGGCTGCCTCAAGAACGGCGGCACAACGACTTGCACAATCGCGGCGCAGGCTCTGATGAATAGCGAAAAAAGCGTTGTTTAGTGAAGCAAGCAATGCTTGATTTTCCCATTGTGAGTCCAGCGCATCAATGATGGCCGAAACAGTGGCTTGCGACTGAATCAGCTCAGGCACCAGAAACTTTTGCGCCAGAATATTAGGAAGACCCACCCATGGCTGTAACTGTAGCCGCCTCATCCATCGATAGCTTAGAGCAGGCATGCGATAAATGATAACCATCGGTCGGCCAATGAGCGCAGCCTCAAGGCAAACGGTCCCACTTGCCGCGAGCACCTGGTCACAGGCAGCGATACAACGACGAGCCTCGCCGTGATACAAGATAATTCGTTTGCTCGCAGCATGGACATGTCTGGCAATCAAGTCCCTCAGTTGCGTATGAAGCTTCGGACTCGCTGCAGGCATCAAGAACAAAGCACGTGGGTGTTGCAAAGCCATTTGCTGAGCCACTTCAAGCATTAACGCTGCATGTTGATGGATCTCGTCCGACCGCGAGCCAGGTAGCAAACAAAACCAGCGATCTGAATCGGATGCTTCGACGATCGATTTTAAATTTGGATCGGTATCAAATCCAAGTGCCTGGCGTGCCGCTATCCGATCCGGGTTAAAGCTGATCTGATCAGCCATCGGATGTCCTACATAAGTCGTCGCCAAACCGGTCTCGCGATAAAGCGCTTCCTCAAAGGGAAATAACAAGAGAAGGTGGTCAACCGCCTTAGCAATCTGCCACTTACGCTCTGGTCGCCAGGCCCAAATTGAAGGGCCAACTAGGTGATAGCTTCGAATGCCTCGGCGCTTAAGCATGGCAGCTAGCTGCAAATTGAAGTCGGGCGCATCGACACCCAGAAAGATGTCAGCGGGCCAACGGCTAAACCGTTCTAACAAGTTTTTGCGTAGTCGCAACAAACGAGGCAGATGCCTGATAACCTCAACATAGCCGCGAAGCGACAAGGCCTCTATGCCTACATCGCAAGTCATACCAGCAGCGACAAGCGAAGGTCCCCCGACTCCTCGTACCTCAAGCGGCACGGCGCGCTGAAAAAGTTTGGCGATCACCGCAGCAGCAATTTGATCACCCGATGATTCGCCCGCAACAAGCGCAAGCCTTCTGAGAGGCTGAAGCTGAGTCATGGCTTGTTCAGCGCGCATTAAGGCCGAATAATGCCCCGTGTTGCCGTATCGAGAAAACGAAGGCTCAGCAATAAATCGTTGGCCTCGTCTGTCAGTGAAGCATCGATCAATTGTTGATGCTGCTCCCGCAATCTTGTAATCGCTTCCTCAAGCCTCAAACCTTCGCGATACAGAATACGATATGAATCTTGCATCGCTTTAAGACGCGAACCAGTAAATCCTCTGCGTTTTAAGCCCTCACGGTTTAAACCAAAAGGCTTTGCAGCATTTCCGGAAATCATTAAATAAGGCGGAACGTCCTTAACAATGACTGAGGCAATGCCAGCCATGACGTGCGCCCCGACCTGACAAAACTGATGCACACCCGTGTACCCACCAAGCACCGCGTAGTCGCCGAGCTGAACATGTCCCGCGAGATTAACGCTATTGGCCAAGATGCAATGATTTCCGATGATGCAATCATGAGCGATGTGCACATAAGCCATGACCCAGTTATCACTACCGATTCGCGTGAGGCCCTTATCCTGAGCGGTTCCACGATTAACGGTAACACCTTCGCGAAAGACATTGCCATGCCCAATGTCGAGCGATGTGGGCTCACCACGATACTTTTTGTCTTGCGGCGGGCCACCAATCGATGAAAAAGGATGAAAACGGTTATTGGAGGCGATTCGACAAGGACCTTCAATCACCACATGCGACATCAATACACAGGCAGATGACAACTCGACACCCTCCCCAACAACGCAATAAGGACCTATCTCGACATCCTCGTCGAGTTCAGCCTTCGTACTAATAATTGCGCTGGGATGAATCTTGGTCATGGCGGGCTTAAGCCTCAACTTTTCGCATGGTACACATGAGCTCTGCCTCGACCGCTAGTTGATCATCAACCAAAGCGCGAGCCTCATATTTCCAGATACCGCCCTTGGCTCGTAGGATGCTCACCTTCAGATGGAGTTGATCGCCAGGTCCCACAGGGCGCTTAAAGCGTGCTGCGTCAATACCAACGAAATAAAAAACAGAACTTGGATCTGCGGTTTGCCCCATTGTCTGAAAAGAAAGAATTCCGGCAGCCTGCGCCAGTGCTTCAATCATCAGAACACCTGGCATGACCGGGATATGAGGGAAATGCCCCATAAAGAACGCTTCATTAATGCTGACGTTCTTAATCGCATGAATCGACTGCCCAGGCACCACATCGAGGACTCGATCGACCAATAGCATCGGGTAACGATGGGGCAAGTGTTCAAGAATGGCTCGGATATCGAGACCCGCGTGGGTCTTCGCAGATGGAAGGGTCGTGTCACTCACTCGCTTCGCTCCCTAGGAATTGATCGACTGCCGCTTCAAGACGCATGACCCGGGTCCTAAAGTTCGGTAATTGCTTAAGCACCGCCGCACATCGCTCAGCTTGTCTTTGAGGCAGTTGCGGGAAGACCCCACCATAGACCCCTGGTTGAGATATCGATTGAGAAATCAAGCTCATGGCAGCGATCACGACATCATCGGCAATCGTCAAATGGCCAAGTATCCCTGCCCCGCCACCAACCATGACCCGATCCCCTAAGCTGGTACTTCCGGCGATGCCGACACAGCCCGCAAGCGCGCAGTCCACACCAAGTTGCACATTGTGGCCGATCTGAATTTGATTATCGAGTTTCGAGCCTCTGCCAATCATCGTGTCGTCGAGTGCGCCGCGGTCAATGCTGCACTGGGCGCCAATTTCCACGTTTGCCCCAATACGAACCGAACCGAGTTGATGAATTTTGACCCATTGTCCTTGTGCGGTCCGGGCAAATCCGAATCCGTCGGATCCAATCACCGTGTTTGCATGAATCAGTACGTCAGCCCCAATCTCACAAGCATGCTCAACAACCACGCCAGCACGTAATTGGCAATCGTCGCCAATCACTACCCCCGAACCCACATGAACACCAGGACCTAGCCTAACCCGATCACCGATGACGGCACCATCACCAATGCTGGCACCAGCACCAAGAATGACCCCCTCACCTAATCGAGCGCTCTTTGCAATAGGCGCCTGGTCTAAGTCCTGATTTACACCAAACTGCCAAAACGCAGTCAGCCTGGCGTAGGCCAAATAGGGATCATCAACCAGCCAAGCCTTCGTGTGGTTTGGCAAGTAGTCAAGATCGTTAGCACGCAAAAGCACAGCCGAGGCAGCGGTCTGCATGGCTTCTTGACGATAGCGCGATGAGCTCAAGAAACTTATCTGGCCTGGGCCAGCACGCGCTAGACTCGCTATTCCCTCGATGGGATAGGTCTGATCGAGCGAGCACTCACCGCCAATCGCCTGCTGCAGGACACCAAAAGCAAAGGCCTTAGCAGCGGAGCCAACTTGTCTATTTTGCACCGGAAAGCGCTCTTAGCACTTTGTCGGTCAAATCGATACGCGGGCTAAAGTAAACAGCTTCTTGGAGTACCAGATCAAATTTTTCTTGCTCAGCAATCTGGCGAATCACACGATTAACCCGTTCCACGACCTGCGAGAGTTCTTCATTGCGTCGCTGGTTTAGGTCTTCTCTGAACTCCCGTTGGCGTCGCTGAAACTCCTTATCCAAATCAGCAACCTCACGCTGTCGACGCGCACGCTCAGACTCTGCCATGACGGTAGCGTCACGCTCGAGTCGTTCACCGGCGGCTTTTAGCTTTGCCCCTAGCTCTTGTAACTCTTTATCGCGCTTGCCAAACTCTTGCTCAAGCTTGGTTTGCGCAGCCTTGGCCGGGGCTGCTTCGCGTAGGATTCGCTCGGTTTGAACGACCGCAATGCGTGGCGCATCGGCTGCAATGACCGCCCAAGGCGTGAGCATCGCAAGCGCGAACAGGATCGATACGATCACATGCTGAGGGCGAACGCCTGAACTTAGCCCTTGGCATAAACCTCTAGCTGTCGAGTTCATCATTGTGATGCTAGTCATAGCAAACGGTTCCCATAAAACAGTTCCAATAAAAATATCGCACCTTGGTCAACAGGCCGGATCATCGCATAGTTCTGGCGAACAAGGCTTCGAGGTACAGGCCTAAAGCCCGGTTCCAACCTGAAACTGAATACGTTGGGTTCGGTCGGTTGGTTCCGGACGGATGGGAACGCCGAAACTTAGCTTGAGCGGCCCAAAGGGTGACATCCAGGCGACTCCGAGACCTGCCGAGTATCGGAGTGAGCCGAAGTCAGGACTACCACCGGGGAAAACATTTCCCGCATCGGTAAAAGCGAAAGCTCGCAAACCCATATCGCCCTTGGTGCCCGGGATAGGAAAACCAAGTTCGGCATTGAACACTGTCTTGGCACGACCGCCAAGCGCAGCGCCGTCGACCGCATCACGCGGTCCAAGCGAGGACGGGAAGTAGCCCCTAACGCTGCCAATACCGCCGGCGTAAAAATTCTTAAAAAATGGATAGGGTTGGCCACCGTAAGCTTGGCCATAGCCCAGATCAGCGGTAAGCCCTAATGTTAACTGGCGGCTAACTGGGAAATACCAATTTTGTACATGGGTGAGTCGAAAGTACTGCAAATCAAGCCCTGGCAGCGCAGTGTCCAAGCTTGCGACCATGAGCGAGCCTTCTCGCGGTTGGAAGGCGCTATCCCGGCTATCCCTTGACCATGTGAGATTACTCAAAACCGTTCTGGGATTTTCGCCAAAGAGATTCACATAGCTCAAAAAACGCTGAGGAGGATTAAGGCCGAGCCCAACCTGGTTTTGCTCAAACGTAAGCCCTGCCCCAAGCTTAGTGAATTCGGTGTAGGGCATGTAAAACCTAATCCCAGCACCGTTGTTTCGCAAGGTGTACTGACCTAAATTCAAGGTTGCAGCATCGAATTTTCGCGTATAAAAATCAACCGATCGGCCAATACCGTCACGTCGCCAATAAGGGTTTGACCAAGAAACTGCTAAGGTTTGGTAGAGCCGGCTTGTATTAACGCTCATCGACAGCGACTGGCCCGAACCAAATAAATTGCTCTCGTTAATGCTGGCGGTAAAGACAACACGCTCGGTCGATGAAAAGCCCGCACCGATATTGAAGTTTCCTGTAGGAAGCTCTTCGACAACAACGGCCAAGTCGACCTGATCGGCTGTATTGGGAACCGGTACCGTATCGATCTGAACCTGCTTAAAAAAACCGGTTCGCTGCACCCGTTCGCGCGATAAGCGAATACGACCAGCGTCGTACCATGAATCCTCAAACTGCCTCAGTTCACGCCGAATCACTTCATCTTTCGTCCTTGCATTACCCGAAATATTGATGCGTCGCACATAGACGCGGCGCCCTGGATCAATGACTACCGTGAAGTTGACTTCGCGACGCTCTCTGACAATTTCTGGAACGGGGTTTACATTGGCAAAGGCATAACCCAAGACAGCAAGCTCATCACTCATTCGTTTGGCGCTCTCACTCAGCAAGCGGCCATTAAAAACATCGCCTCGTTTAAGCTTCATCGCGGCACGAAAAACGTCCTCTCGACCGAGCAAGACGCCACCGAATGCAACATCGGCCACCCGAAATTGCTCACCTTCTTTCATGGCAATGGTGATGAAAACGTCTTGTCGGTCGGGTGAAATCGAGACCTGGGTCGAATCGACTTGAAACTCAAGATAGCCGCGCTCGGTATAAAACGATCGCAAAGCCTCTAAATCCGCCTGCAGTTTTTCCTTTGCATACTGATCATTTTTGGTATACCAAGTGGTCCAACCGGGCCGCTGAAGCTTGATCTGATCCAAAAGCTGCCGCTCTGAAAACGCTGCGTTGCCGACAAAACTAATCTGTGCAATTTTTGCGTTTTCGCCTTCGGTTACGTCCAAATTCACACCGACGCGGTTCCTCTCCAAGGGCGTCACTGTGGCAATGACCCGGACGGCGTACTTGCCACGTGATAGGTATTGCCTTTTGAGTTCTTGCTCGGCCCGATCGAGCAAGCTGCGGTCAAAAATTCGTCCTTCGGCAAGCCCGGAGTCCGACAAGGCCTTACGAACCACCTCTTTATCAAATTCCTTAATCCCATCGAAGCTGACTGATCCGACCGCGGGCCGCTCTTCGATGTAGACAACAAGCACATTTCCGTCGCGCTCAAGCCGTACATCTTTGTAAAAACCAGTCGCAAAAAGCGCCCTTATTGCCGTGATGGCCTGTGCCTCCTGCAGGCTATCGCCAATACGAATCGGTAAGTAACTGAAAACGGTTCCCGGGTCGGTCCTCTGGATACCCTCGATCCGAATATCTGCAACCTTAAATGCTTCAAATGCCCGAGCAGAACCCGTAAAAGCAAAAACAAACAGCAGAAGGCTTAAAAGACCCTTAAACAGCACAATCATGTCAAGGCGCTGAAGCGGCAACTTTAGGTAACAGTTCACTTGTAATCGGATTCTGGCTCTAGAAAAAACGCGAAAAATCATTCCATAAGGCAATCATGGTGAGCGCCAGAATGGCCGTCAGACCAAGTTGTTGGAGTCGTAATCGGAGGGCTTCCGACAAGGCTCGACCGCGGATCAGCTCAATGGCGCAATATACCAAATGCCCACCGTCCAACATGGGCAGGGGAATCATATTGAGAACAAAAAGTCCAATGCTGAGCACCGCGAGAAAGCCAAGGTAGGCATTGGCCCCGCGTTGAGCACTTTGGCCTGCCTGATCGGCAATACTGACAGGGCCACCAAGCTGGCGCCAGGAGAGTTCGCCGGTCAGCATGCGCCAAAGACTTGTAACGGTGAGCGACGTAACGTGCCAGGTTTGAATACTGGCCGATTCGATGAGGTTGAACCAATCCCGAGGCATTTGCACCATGTCAAATCGAGGACTGAGGCTTGCACCGATACGAGCATGTTGTCGTTGATTTGCATCAAGGCCGGTGGGCGACGCAGCCCGGTCGGTTTCGTCGATTCGGGGTGTTAGCTCGATGCGCAATCGCTCTCCTTCGCGTTCAACCTCGAAGAGCATGGACTGATTCGGCGAACGGCGAATCAAATCGATGAGCGCTTTTGCATCGCGGACCGCTTGCTCATTTACCCGTAGCAACCGGTCTCCTGCCTGTATGCCAGCTGCCTCAGCAGCGCTTTGCGGCAAGACTTGGCCGATCGCTAATTCGAGCACCATGGGGCGCAGTCCCAGTGACCGAGGGTTGAGCAAGTCGCCTGTATCTCCAGCCCCCGCTTGCTTGGCGAGTTCCTGCGAACTGACCTCAATCACTCCGAGCTTTTCAAAGGTCAGCTCGACTTGGCCTGGCCGGGCCGCCCTTAGCGCCAATTCGAGGTCCCGCCACGTTTGAATGGCTGTGTTGTTGACGGCAATCACCCGATCACCCGATTCGAGACCGCGGCTGGCAGCCCAGCTTGAGGGCTCTGGGCTATCAAGCAGTGAAGACACCTGCTCGGGTTGTTGCCAAACCAATGCCGCAAAAAGCAGCCATGCTAGTACGAGATTAGCAAGTGGACCGGCCACCGAAATCCACGCGCGGCGCCACGGCGACTGCGCTGAAAACGATTCGGCTTGATTCGGGTGCTGCTCGGAACGCTCACCGAGCATTTTGACGTAGCCACCGAGCGGAATCATGGCCAATCGATACTCGGTACCCCGCCACTGAACACTCGCAATCGCAGGCCCAAAACCAATCGAAAAGCTCAGTACTTTGACCCCGCATGACCGGGCGGCAAGAAAATGCCCTAGCTCGTGCACAAAGACTAGAAAAGTGATCGCTAGTAGAAAGTAGACAAGCGTCATGCAAACCCCAAGTCAAACCGCGTTAAGACCTCGTCAGCGATCGCCCTTGCTTGGCGATCCGTATCAAGAATGGACTCGAGAGATCCGAGCTCATTGGAGTTTGCCATCTTATCCAGTACCAACTCGACGCATGCGGCAATATCAGTGAATTTACAGCGCCCCGCAAGAAAACCAGCAACTGCAACTTCATTGGCGGCATTCAATACGCAGGCTGCATTGCCTCCGGTTTTCATGGCTTCGATAGCCAGCCCTAAAGCTGGAAAGCGATCGACATCTGGCGCCTCGAAGTCAAGCCTCCCAATACGCGCCAGCTCAAGCGGCTTCACCCCGCTTGAGATACGATGGGCTGTCCCGGCGATCCAGCCAAGCACTTGAGCGATAGGTGTTCGCATATCGGGCTCACCGAGTTGGGCAATCACCGATCCGTCGCGATATTGCACCATGGCATGCACAATGCTCTGGGGATGAATCAATACGTGAAGCTTACTTGGAGAAATCGAAAAAAGTCGCTGCGCTTCAATGAGTTCCAAGCCTTTATTCATTAAAGTTGCAGAATCAACCGATATCTTTTGCCCCATGCTCCAGTTCGGATGCTTAACCGCTTCGCGTATGCTTGCGTGCTCCATTTGCACTTTGGTCCAGCACCGAAATGGACCTCCTGAGGCAGTTAAGGTAATTGACTCAACGCCGTATGCAGGGCTTTGTGCGAGATGTGAAATCGCATCTTGATGCTGACTTGGCAGCGCAGCGCAGGGTAGGCATTGAAAGACCGCATTGTGCTCACTGTCGAGGGGTAGCAAGCGTGCACCGGACCGAGCGCAGCGCTCGGCTAAGAGCGACCCACTCATCACAAGTGCTTCTTTGTTGGCCAGCGCAATAATTTTTCCCGCATCGGCCGCACAGAGCACCGAGGCAAGTCCAGCAGCGCCAACAATTGCGGCAACCACCACATCAACTTGCGGATCCGAGGCTATGCTTTCAAGTCCCCTAGGGCCCCAACGTATCTCTGGCTCGGCTTGGCGAGGTTGATGATGATTTGCGCCTCGCGCTAGAGCAACGCGTAGCGTGGATGCCGTAGTCTGATCGGGAACGACGACCTGATCGGGAACAAAACGCTGACAGATCGCTATCAGCTTTTCAATATTGCGAAAACCAGAAACCGATCGCAATCGGTACCGATCCGGATGCTGTGAAATGACATCAAGCGTGCTGTCACCGATCGAGCCGGTACCACCAAGCAGGGCAATCGATCGGATCATGAAAGCCTCGCAACGAGCCACAGCAACCATCGATCGATAAGCACAATCGCAGGAAGTACGGGTAACAAGGCATCAATACGATCCAAAATACCCCCGTGACCAGGTAGCAGGTTTGAGCTGTCCTTCACCCCAGCAAGTCGTTTGAGTTGAGACTCGTAGAGATCACCGATGATGCTCAGAATCACCAAGACGAGCAAGAGCCCCAAAAGCACACAGACAGCGAGCGCATCACTCATTACTTGCAACAGCAAATCCAACCAACGCCTTGGCAAGGCCTGCATCCATCCCTCCCCGGGCAGCAAGAGACTTCCTAAACCCAAAAGCCCGACAGCCAAGCAGGCGCCAAGAGCACCTTCCTGAGTCTTGCCGGGACTAATCGATGGCGCTAACTTTCGCCGTCCAAAGCGCCTCCCAGCGAAATAAGCGGCGATATCAGCCACCCAAACCAGTGCGAGGCCAGAAACAAGTAGGACAAGATCGACGCGATGCAATGCCATCAGGGCAAGCCAGGCAGCGAGCAAGAAGACCCATGCAAGCCATGCCTGAAGCCAACCCACTTGAACGCGCCCCTTAAAAGACCGAGGAACGATCACGATCCAAAACAAGGCCGCCGCAAGACTAAGAGGTGAAACGAGCTCGTCGAGCCACAGTCGATCTTGAACAATCAGATCGAAAATAAGTATCAAGCCCATTGATAACAAAGCGAAAAATGCAGAAGTCTGCGATCGCGATGGCTCCAGTAACCGCATCCATTCCCATGCAGCGAGCATCACAAATACCAAGCTGAAACAGGCCCAAACCCAAGGCTGCGGAGCGAGTAAAGCAGGAATAAGGATCAGCAGCAAAGCCAGGGCCGTAACAACCCGGCGCATTAACATTAGGATTCAACCCTGAGTTGCTCGCTCGTGCGGCCAAATCGACGTTCACGGGCTCGATAGCTATGCAAGGCACAGGCAAACGCTGCCTCGTCAAAATCGGGCCAAAGCGTATCGGTAAAGTACAACTCGGTATAGGCTAGATGCCAGAGTAAAAAATTACTGATTCGCTGCTCACCACCGGTTCGAATAAACAAATCGGGCTCAGGTGCATCGGCCATCGTTAAAAATGCAGACAAGTCCGCCTCACCGATATGTTGGGGATGCAAAGCAAGATGGGGTTTCGAAGCAAGCATCGCTTGCATCGCCTGCAACAAGTCCCAGCGCCCGCCGTAGTTAGCCGCGATCGTGAGGTTAAGCCCCTGATTTTGAGACGTTAAAGCCTCTGCACCGTGTATCAGGTCCTGAAGCTTGGGTTCGAAAGCTTTCAGATCACCAATCACCCGCAGTCGAACCTTATTCCGATGAAGGCTTTTAACCTCACGCTCCAACAAGGAAACAAACAAGGCCATCAACCACGATACTTCATCGGGTGGGCGACGCCAGTTTTCCGAACTAAAGGCAAACAGGGTGAGGTGAGCAATCCCCTTACGCCCGCAATCGCTGACAAGCGATCTCACACTATCGACACCTTTTTTATGACCCGCAACCCGTGGAAGACCTCTTGCTCGAGCCCAACGACCGTTGCCATCCATGATGACAGCCACATGCCTTGGCATATCGGTCGTTTGCGGGATGATTTGCGTGGAACTATGCACAGTGCGCCCAAGAAAGGAACAACTGACTGCCCAGTGCATGCTGCCACATGGCGATAAGCAAAGGCTAGACCGCCATGAGTTCTTGTTCTTTGGTCGCAATCAACTTGTCGATATCGGCAACAAAGCGATCGGTCAGTTTTTGAACATCGTCTTGAGCGCGACGTTCCTCGTCCTCGGACATTGCCTTGTCCTTGAGGAGCTTTTTGTACTGCTCGTTGGCATCACGACGCAGGTTGCGGACCGCAACCTTTGCATGCTCGGCCTCGCCTTTAACAAGCTTGACGAGTTCTTTGCGCCGCTCCTCGGACAGTGGGGGCATCGGAACCCTAATCAGCTCACCCGTTGCAATTGGATTAAGACCTAAATCCGCCTCACGGATCGCCTTATCGACAACCGTGGCCATCTTTTTTTCCCAGACACTGACACCCAAGGTTCGTGCATCGAGAACCGTGATGTTCGCAACCTGGCTAAGAGGAACCTGGCTGCCGTAGTAATCGACATGGACGTGTTCGAGCAAACCTGCATGCGCTCTTCCCGTACGAATTCGAGAGAGGACATGCTTGAGTGAATCGATAGCTTTGAGCATTTTTTGCTCGGCTTGCTGACGAATATCGGCTGGACTCATGACGCTTATTCCTTACAAATGCACCAGGGTACCCTCGGGCTCGCCAAGTAAAACACTACGCAGCCCACCCTCTTTAAAAATAGAAAACACAATAACAGGCAATCGTTGGTCGCGACACAGCGCAAAAGCCGTAGCATCCATCACCCGCAAGTTATCGCGAATCGCCTGATCAAAGCTGAGCGCCTTATAACGCTGAGCTTGAGGGTAGTGGGCTGGATCTGCGTCGTATACCCCGTCCACTTTAGTCGCCTTCAACACCACCTCAACACCCATCTCTGCGCCTCTTAGCGCGGCTGCCGTGTCAGTTGTGAAGAAGGGATTGCCGGTTCCTGCCGCAAAAATCACAACTTTGCCCTCTTCCAAATATCGAAGTGCTTTGGGGCGGATATAAGGCTCGACGACCTGCTCGATTTTTAAGGCCGATTGAGTCCTTGCCGGCACCTCAACCTGTCTCAATGCGTCTTGGAGTGCAAGCGCGTTCATAACCGTTGCAAGCATGCCCATATAATCGGCCGTTGCCCTGTCCATGCCGGCGGCGCCACCTGCAACGCCTCGAAATATGTTGCCGCCACCGATCACGACCGCCAACTCAACACCAAGTTGATGAACCGCACGGATTTCCCGGGCAATCCGCTCGATGGTTTGCCGGCTGATGCCGAACGCGTCGTCGCCCATCAGCGCTTCGCCAGAGAGTTTGAGGAGGATTCGCTGGTATTTGAGAGGCATCTGTTCAGATAGTCCTTGATGCTTAGCGCCCACCGTTCCTCCTCAACAAAAATGCCCTTGTTACAGGGCCTGCCCCGAGCAGGGCTTCAGAAAAAGCATTGAATCAACGCGATGCAGCGGCAGCCGCAGCCTGCGCCGCCACCTCCGCTGCAAAATCATTTGCCTTCTTCTCCATACCCTCGCCAACGACATACAGCACAAAACTTGGCACGCTAGCCTGACGCTGCTTGAGCAGTTGCTCGACAGTAACTTTGTCATCCTTGACAAACACCTGACCAAGCAAGGTTACTTCTTTGAGGAATTTTTGCACACTTCCCTCGACCATCTTGGCCACAATGTCGGCTGGCTTTCCGGATTCGGCCGCTTTTTCGGTTGCAACGCGGCGCTCTGCCTCAATCAAATCTTCAGGCACGCCGCTTCGATCGAGTGATTTTGGCTTACTGGCGGCGATATGCATTGCCAAATCCTTCGCAAGCTGCTCGTCAGCACCAAGCAAATCGACAAGTACACCAATCTTTGAGCCGCCGTGAATGTAGCTCGCCAAATGCCCCTGAGCTTGCAAACGCTGGAATCGACGAATGTTCATATTTTCGCCAATTTTTCCAATCAGCGCGGTGCGATGAGCCTCAACACTGACGCCGTGGCTGGTCTGAAGCGCCGAGAGCGCATCGACATCGGAAGGCGATTGCTCGGCGACCAATCTTGCCAGCTCTTGCGAAAAACCGATGAAATCGTCATTTTTTGCAACGAAGTCGGTCTCTGAGTTGAGCTCAACCATTGCGCCAAGTTTGCGATCACCGCTGATGTAAATGGCAACAACACCTTCCGCTGCAGTCCGACTAGCCGCTTTGCTCGCCTTGCTGCCAAGCTTTACACGAAGAATTTCCTCTGCTTTTGCCAAATCGCCTGCTGCCTCAGCCAGCGCCTTTTTGCATTCCATCATCGGGGCATCGGTTTTTTCCCTCAGCGCTTTAACCATGGATGCTGTAATTTCAGCCATTCGTTGGGCTCCTGTTAAAAAAATCGGGGGCCAAGCCCCCGGTTTCTGATCAATATAAAAACTTAAACAGCTTCCTCGGATTCATCAACCTCGACGAACTCTTCTTCGTCGTCGGCATGCTTCGCAATCTCTGCCAAAGCGGCCGAGCGCCCTTCCAAAATCACATCGGCCAAGCCACGTGCATAGAGCCGTACGGCGCGCGAAGCATCGTCATTACCAGGAATGACGTAGTCGATGCCTTCTGGCGCATGATTGGTATCAACAATGCCTATAACCGGAATCCCCAGCTTATTCGCTTCGGTGACCGCAATTTTGTGGTAGCCGACGTCGATTACAAAAATCGCATCAGGCATCCCGCCCATATCTTTGATACCGCCCAAGCTACGGACCAATTTGTCGTATTCGCGCTGGAACAATAGCCCTTCTTTCTTGGGCATACGCTCAACACCACCTTCGCTGATGATGGTTTCCATGTCCTTCAAACGCTTGATCGAACCCTTCACTGTTTTAAAATTGGTAAGCATCCCGCCTAACCAACGCTGGTCAACGAAGGGCATCCCGCAACGTTGTGCCTCCTCTGCGATCACTTCGCGTGATGAACGCTTGGTTCCGACGAATAACACCGTGCCTCGGTTGGCAGACAGTTGTTTCACGTAGCGGGCGGCCTCTTGAAACTGCGAAAGGGTTTTCTCAAGATTAATAATGTGGATTTTGTTTCGGTGCCCGAAAATGAAAGGCGCCATTTTCGGATTCCAAAAGCGTGTCTGGTGGCCAAAGTGAACACCGGCCTCAAGCATTTGCCGCATGGTTACGGACATAAAAAAACTCCAAAGTCTGGGTTGGGTCTAACGCTACTGGAAACCCTCGATCAACGAGGACACCCGACGTTTCTTCGACTTAGTCAACCAAAGCAGGCGTTGATTGAAATGATCTGAAAGAGAAGTAGCGCGCGTTTTAAAAAGCCTATAATTATAGCCATAACAAGCATTTAGCAGCAAATCGCTGCCTGACTTTGAGGACTCGTAGGCTATGGCTGTAGTGATTAAGACCGCTGAAGAAATCCAAGGCATGAGGGAGGCAGGTCGCCTAGCCTCTGAAGTTCTCGATTTTATTACACCTTATGTCAAGCCGGGCGTCACCACCGAACACCTCGACCGACTCTGCCACGATTACATGGTTCATGAACAGCAAACAATTCCTGCTCCGTTGAACTATGCACCCCCAGGCTACAGCCCTTTTCCAAAGTCGATTTGCACCTCGGTCAACCACCAAGTCTGCCACGGCATTCCAGGCGAACGCGTCCTGAAGACCGGCGATATCGTCAACCTAGATATCACTGTGATTAAAAATGGCTTTCACGGGGACACCAGTCGAATGTTCTTGGTGGGTGACTGCAGTGTGGCTGCACGGCGCCTGTGCGAGATGACCTACCGCTGTATGTGGGCCGGGATCAGGCAAGTAAAACCTGGAGCGAGCCTTGGCGATATTGGTTCAACCATCCAACAGCTTGCCGAATCCAGTGGCTTTTCCGTGGTTCGAGAATTTTGCGGGCACGGTATTGGAAGGCGCTTCCATGAAGACCCGCAGATTCTGCACTACGGCAAGGCCGGTACGGGCATGATTTTGTCGCCTGGCATGATTTTCACGATCGAGCCGATGATTAATGCCGGACGCAGAGAAATCCGCGAACTCGCTGATGGATGGACGATCGTGACAAAGGATCATAGTCTCTCAGCCCAGTGGGAACACACCGTCTTGGTTACCGACGAAGGTTTCGAAGTCCTCACTCAATCGGCAGGGTCTCCCCCTGCGCCCATTGGCTAAATAGAGGCAACTTGTGAAGCTAGACCGTGATCGCTGGCAGTCGGAGCGAACACGGCTTGTCTCAGCATTTCATTCGCGCCAGGATCCACGCACATTATTAAAGCGCCTTGCAGCCCATGCCGATGAAAGCTTGATTGCCTTGTGGCGGGGTGCAAATCTCCCTGCTAGTGCCTGCCTAATCGCTGTGGGAGGTTATGGTCGGGGCGAGCTTTTTCCGGGCTCCGACCTCGATTTGTTGATTCTCATCGACGAGACGCTTGAAGACGATGCCAAGCCCAAGCTTGAGGCATTCATCGGGGCCTGCTGGGATTTGGGGTTGGATGTGGGGCATGCGGTCCGAAGCGTTGAACAATGCCTTAAAGAGTCTGCGGCCGACATCACGGTCCAAACCTCGCTTCTTGAGGCGAGACTACTCATTGGACCTCGCGATCGGATGCTCGAGTTAGCTAAGCGTTTGAGTCAACAACAGGATGCAGGCGCCTTTTTCGAGGCCAAGCAACTCGAGATGCGACAGCGACATCTACGATTTGACGATAGCCCCTATAGCCTTGAGCCCCATGTAAAAGAAAGTCCGGGTGGGCTTAGAGATCTGCAGCTGCTGATCTGGCTGGCACGAGCAGCAGGCATGCCAACCACCTGGCTTGAACTCTCCCAGGTCGGCGTTATTAGCCGCGAGGAATATCGGACCTTGCAGCACGCGCAGCGCCTCTTGACGATGATCCGCATCAGCTTGCACCGTCTGAGCGGTCGCCGCGAAGATCGCCTGGTCTTTGATTTGCAAGTTCGCGTCGCTCAAGACCTTGGCATCGGTGCACAAGGCGCAAGACGCGCGTCTGAAGCACTCATGCAACGCTATTACATGGCTGCCAAGCGGGTGAGCCAAATGCGAAGCATCTTGATGCAATTGATCGAATCGTACTTATTCGATCGACAGGCAAAACACAGCGTCGAACTTGATGAAGAGTTTGTGGTTCGCGATGACATGCTTGCCCTTAAAGACCCAAGTCTTATCGACCGAGACTTGAGCGTTGTTTTCAGAGCCTTTCTTCGCACGATGGAGCAGCCAGGCATCCGTGGTATGGCGCCCGATTTGCTGCGTGCGATTTGGCTATCGCGCCCGCGTATGGATGCGCGCTTCAGAAGACTACCAGCCAACCGCTCCCACTTCATGCAAGTGCTGATGCAAGGCCGGGGCGTTACGAAGGCGTTATACGATATGAATCAGTGGTCGGTGCTCGGCCGCTACTTACCTGAATGGCGTCGCATCGTCGGGCGCATGCAGCATGATTTGTTCCACGTGTATACCGTCGATCAACATATCCTCACGGTGCTTCGCAACGTACAACGTTTTTCGATGCCCGAGCATGTGCACGAGTTTCCCTTATGCAGTGAGATCATGGCGGCGATGGAAAGACCATGGCGTTTAAGTATTGCTGCGCTTTATCACGATATTGCTAAAGGACGGGGCGGAGATCATTCAAGTCTTGGCGCAGCCGAGGTACGTCGCTTTTGCCGTGCACATGGTCTTGAGCGTGAGGATAGCGCGTTGATTGAATGGCTTGTCGAGCATCATTTGGCGATGTCGAGTGTTGCTCAAAAGCAGGATATCAGTGACCCCGAAATCGTTGAACAGTTTGCCAAATTCGTTGTCAGTGAAGAGAGGCTCAATGCACTCTATTTGCTCACAGTTGCCGACATACGTGGCACGTCACCGAAAGTTTGGAACTCTTGGAAAGGCAAATTGCTTGAAGATTTATATCGTTCAACCAAGAGAATCATTGGTGGCGAGCGACTAAGCGCGCAGAGTCGACTTGACAGCAAACGCAGAGAAGCGGTTCGCTTGCTGCATCTCGTCCCCCTCTTGGACAGGGACTATGCAGCCTTTTGGCAGCGCCTCGATGCAGCGTACTTTCTTCGCCACGATGCGGCTGATATTGCCTGGCACACCCGTGTCTTATATCGATTGTATGAAAGCGAAGAACCAGTGGTTCGTGCACGTATCTCACCCGAAGGCGGCGGTTTTCAAGTTCTTGTCTACACGAGCGATCAATCGCAACTTTTTGCCCGCATTACGCGCTACTTCGACTCACGATCGATTTCGGTGCAGCACGCAAACGTCCACACACTTCGTGGTGCAAGGGCACTCGACAGTTTTATCGTCTCGCATCCCGATCATGAGGGAAACTACCGTGAACTACTCACGCTGGTGGAAAGCGAGTTGAAAGCCTACTTGATCCGGAATGAGCCACTGCTCGAACCCAAACCTGGCAAAACATCGAGGCGTTCGAGGAGCTTCCCGGTGCAAACAAGGGTCGCCCTGAGGCCTGATAGCTCGGCAAGTCGCTATATTTTGAGTTTAAGCACCTCCGATCGGAGCGGACTGCTCTATGCGATCGCCCATACGCTTGCAAATCGCCAGGTTCAACTGGAATCCGCAAGGGTCACAACGCTTGGCGAGCGGGTTGAAGACACCTTTGTTGTCAAAGGCGATTTGTTTGCAGAAGAGCGGGCAAGGCTCGCTCTTGAAAGCGATTTATTGAAACTTCTACAACCATCTTGAGCGAACTCATCTCAACCAGTTTTTATCGCCTCGAGCAAGATTGATTTGACGCGTACCATCCCCTGCTCCATGACTTGTTTGAGACTGTCGTGATTGATTGACTGAGCACTTTGGCCAACCCCAGCAGCAGGATTAACAGCAAGGCAAAGCAAGGCGTAAGGAAGCTCCAGTTCACGCGCAAGTGCCGCCTCTGGCATGGCTGTCATTCCCACCACGGTGCATCCATCAGCGGCGAGCCTGGTAATTTCTGCTGCCGTTTCAAGTCGTGGTCCTTGGGTACATCCATAAACCCCGTGATGATGGACTATTGCATCGCCTGCTTTCGTTGTCTGAGCACCAATCAATAGCTGCCGAAGCGCTTCGTCAAAGGGATGGGTGAAGTCAATATGCAGCACAGCCCCATCGTCAGAAAAACTCTGCTCCCTGCCCCAGGTGTAGTCGATCAATTGATCTGGAATACAGATAGATCCAGGTTTCATATCTGAATCAATTGACCCTACCGTTGCCGATGCGAGCAGGCGTTGCGCCCCTGCGTGCTTCATCGCCCAAAGATTAGCTCGGTAATTGATCCGGTGAGGAGCGTAGCGATGATCAGCACCGTGTCGGGGCAAATAAAAGACCTTTATCGGCGAGCGATCGTCGCGCTCTAAAAACGCGACACGGAATGGGGCGCTTGGCTCGCCGTAAGGCGTGGATATGGATACTTCGTCAACCCAATTCAAGTCTTTCCAATCGTCAAGTCCAGAGCCACCCAAAATACCCCAACATGCCATGGTTTACCTCGTTATTGCGAATAGATTTGATAGCCATCTCATTGACTAGAGCCGCTTAGGCTGAACGTGTTTCGGGATCATGGTTCGATACCTCCTCTTTGGGGATTTACAGAGGAAATCCCTCGAGGCTAAGCACGGGGATGCCGAGTGCCTGCGCCTTTTCAAGCTTGGAACCAGCATGATGTCCCACGACAAGCAGATCGGTATTTTTACTAACCGAAGACAAAACCTGAGCGCCACGAATGCGTAGATAAGCAGCCAGATCTTCGCGCGATAAGCCTTCAATACTGCCGGTAATCACGATTTTTGCCGCTTGCTTGACTGCTGCCCCCAGTCGATCATCGAGCCAACGTAACTGCTCAGCACGCATCGAAGCCAGTTCGCTCTTTTGCGTTGAGGCTTGAGAACTCGGCGTCCACCATGGCTCCAATCGATCGAGCATGCGCTGATGCCCTGGGTGGTCAAAAAACGCCTGAAGGCTTGTCGTAATTTCTATACCAATCCCTTCAGGCAAATCCAAGTCAGGATCGGTCCATCGCAAGCGGCGCAGCCTTGCGAGGGAATCAACATGCTGCGAAAGCATACGTGCGATCTCTTCGCCCACATGGCGCACACCCAAACCGAAAAGCAATCGGCTCAGCGGCCGCTGCCGAGACTGTTCGATAGCATCGAGTAGCTGCCTCACGCGTTTGCTGCCCATTCTCGGCAAAGGCAATAAGTCTGTCTCGCGTAAGATATAAAAATCAGAAGGATCTTGAATCAGACGATGTTGTAACAACTCATCGATTATTTTTTCGCCGAGTCCATCGATATCAAGCGCTTTTCGACTTGCAAAGTGAATGAGGCGCTGTCGCCGCTGTTCGGGACAGTCCCATTGCGCAAGACAGCGCCATACCGCTTGCTCTGGTTCGCGCGCAAGCGTCGATCCACACGAAGGGCAAAAGCTCGGGAATCGAAAAGGCTCGTTGCGAATTGCCGGCAAAGGCCGAACTAAAGAGACCACTTCGGGAATGACATCACCGGCGCGCCGAACGATGACCAAATCGCCAATTCGCAAGTCTTTTCGAGAAATTTCGTCCTGGTTGTGCAAGGTGGCGTTCGTAAGCTGCACGCCGCCAACTTTCACGGGCTTAAGCCTTGCCACTGGGGTAATAGCGCCGGTGCGTCCAACCTGCAAGTCGATCGCGATAAGTTGCGTGACCATCTCCTGGGCTGGAAACTTGTGCGCTATGGCAAATCGCGGCGACCGGGCAATAAAACCTAATTGCTCCTGAAGCGGGTAAGCATCAAGCTTATAAACCACCCCATCGATATCAAAAGGGAGATGTTCACGCTTTTTACTAATGGCCTCGTAAAACGCCATCAATTCATCAACATCCTGACATAGGCGCCTTTCGCTATCGACGGTAAAGCCGGCGGCTTCGAGCCATTGGAGCAGTTCGAAATGGCTACTGGCGAGCTTTGAGCCAAGCAGCTCGCCGATGCCATAGGCCATAAAGCGTAAAGGGCGATTTGCTGTAATTTTTGGATCAATTTGCCGCAGACTACCCGCAGCAGCGTTTCGCGGATTCGCGAAACCTTGCTCCCCCAGCATCTGCTGGCGCTCATTGAGGCGTTTGAAGTCTTCACGAAACATGAGGACCTCACCGCGAATCTCGACCACCGAGGGCGTGGATGTACCCCATAGTCGTAGTGGAACATTTCGTATTGTTTTTATATTTGCGAGAACATTCTCTCCTTCAGAACCATCGCCGCGAGTTGCTGCCGAGGTCAAAAGGCCATCGGTGTATCGCAAATTAACCGCTAAGCCATCAAACTTGAGCTCTGCGCAATAGGCAAATGATATATCCGGGGCTAGTTGCGAGCGAACCCGCTTGTCAAAAGCAAGTACGTCCTCGCGATCGAATGCATTGGCAAGCGAAAGCATGGGACGCAAATGGCGCAATTTTTCAAAGGCATCATCGGGCGTTACACCCACACGCTGACTTGGAGAATCAGGCTTCACAAGCTCAGGGTGTGTGGACTCGAGCTCGAGCAATCGCGCAAAACATTGGTCGTATAGCGCATCGGGTACGGTTTGCTTCTCGCCCCTGTAATAAGCCAATGACCAAAGCCGCAATCGCTCACTCAACTGCGCAATGGCAAGCGAGGGATCGGAAGGCAGCGTCGCAAGATCAACAAACTGCATACTTAACGCCCGGCATGCTTAGGCCTAGTTAAACAAACGCAATGCAAGCGCTGAGCCAGGCGGGTAGCCTGCGTCGATTAACTGTTGCTGCCTCTCAAGCACTTGCTTACCGATGGCGGCAAGCTGATGGGCTTCGAGTAGCTGCCCATGATCATCGAGCAGCTGACCCCCAAATCGTCCAACCGCCGAGGCAGCGCAATCCATCATCCTTTGCCAAGGCGACTCAACCATCGGTGAGCGTGGCACATCCAACATGAAGGTCATCCAATCAGGCTTAGATCCAAGCGTCATGGAAAACAATTCAAGGCCCTGCCCTGTCAGTAAGGCCTGCCGGGTGTTACCGCGATCAACAAGACCAAGGCTCATACCCATTCGGGAAAAAGACATGGTCGAAATCGCTTCGCCAAGCGCAAGATTTATAACAACCTGTGCATCGAGTGCTGCGCAAGCAACATCCACACGTCGCGCGCGCTCGAGCGCCTCATGCATACCCAGAGGTGCGGCACCGTCTGTCCAGCTCGCTTGCAAAAGGTCTCGAACCGACTGAAGTGCACTTAGGAAATCGGAATACTCGGTTGGCTTTAATGCACCACTTCGATTGGCGAGCAGCAGTCCCAAGCGAAGCCGCACAAAGCGCTGTCCTGGCACGACCGGTACCCATGTTTGTTGAGGATCTGAAAGTACCTGGCCCTCCAATAGCAAAGGCTTAGTGCCTACTCTGCGCAAGCCCTGAAAGGCCTGCAAGAGACGTTCTCCCTGCCAACCTTGCAAGCTTTCAAGTCCAACAAGCAGATCAACGCGTTCATCGATACCAACCCATGGCTTACTTCTTGCCCACTGCTTCGTGTCAAAAAGCGCTTCGCTCGCCACAAGCTCTCTGACTGGTTCTACGATGGTTTCTATAACGGCATCCGAAGCTTTCTCTTCGGTAACAGACGCCGGTTCGAGAGCGCGTGTAGGCAAAGCCTCGATGCTAGGCGATTCAGGTATTTGCACAGGCAACGGGGCTGGGCTGGGCACTTCGCGGCTTAGCTCCGCACGTGGCCATTCAAGGCCTTGCTCAGCTTGCACTTGGTTAGCAGTACCAACAAGCCTTGACTCGGCTTGACTCGGTTGATTCGCGTTTTCAAGCGCGCTCGCATCCCCCTTTTCTTCTTCCTTGACTTGATGCTTTGCAAGCTCGTGATCGAGCTGTCGCTCGGGCCTGGTGACATGCAACGGCTTTACCGGTTCAGAGCTTGCGACTGTCGCGGCTTGTGCGATGGGACGAGCGATCGAGGATGGTTCCTCGATCGTTCTTGGTCCATCAACAACCGGATCAAAAAAATCATGAGGAAGGTTTTGTCGAGGGCTAGTGGGTGCCTGTTTCGGCTCCTTGTTTTGACTGATTCCTTGGCTGTCGACTGGCATTGTCTGATCGAGTGGTTTACGACTCCTCACCACTTCGCGAAGTGCTTCAAGGGTTTTCTCGCCACGCGAGCGACGCTTCCATTGCTGTAAACCATTTAGCAATAGCACCGCAGCAATGAGCGCAACCGCGCCAATGAGCAAACTCCATTGCAATGAGCTCATGAAAATTCCTGTGCTAAGCAGCCTGGGCAAACTCAGCCGCCGCCTCGAGGTCAACGGCAACCAGTCGTGAAACGCCACGTTCTTGCATGGTAACGCCTACGAGTTGCTGAGCGAGTTCCATCGCTACCTTGTTATGGGTAATAAACAAAAACTGTGTGTGATCCGACATTGAACGGACCATATCGCAATAGCGCTCGGTATTAGCATCGTCAAGCGGCGCATCAACCTCATCAAGCAAGCAAAATGGTGCCGGGTTAAGTTGAAAAATCGAAAACACAAGCGCAATCGCTGTCAGTGCCTTCTCGCCGCCCGAAAGCAGGTGAATCGAACTATTACGTTTTCCAGGCGGATGGGCCATAACTTGGATGCCAGCGTCCAAAATCTCCTCGCCGGTCAGCAATAACTTTGCATCGCCTCCACCAAAAAGTTTGGGGAAAAAACTACCGAAGTTTTGATTCACTTGGTCGTAAGTCTGCTTGAGCAGATCACGGGTTTCACGATCAATTTTCTGAATCGCATCTTCGAGCGTTTGCATCGCTTCAGTCAGGTCTGCACACTGAGCGCGCAAAAATCCCTGGCGCTCCTGCGCATGCGACAGCTCTTCAAGGGCTGCGAGATTGACAGGTCCCATCGCCTCGATTGCCTGCGTCAGTCGCTGCAACTCAGCCTGAAGCGCAGAGGCCTTCATCAGCACTTGCTCTTCGCTTGCTCGCTTCGTAAGTGCTGCCTCGTCAACCTGCGCATCTTCAAGCATTTGCTCAAATTGCTCGGCCGTTGTCTTGGCAGCCTGTTCATCAAGCGCAGAACTCGATAATGCATCGCGCAAAGGCTGAATCGCCCGCTCGGTTGACATGCGCTGTTCTTCAAGGGCTCGCACCTGCTGATTCGTACCCTCATGATGTTCGCGCGAGCTAGTCAGTGCTGCTTCGGCCTCAACCCGCATCGAAAGCGCCTGCTGCAATTGCTCGCGCGCCTGATCATCGCGCAAGCTCGCTAAGCGTTCACGAAGCGCATCTTGCTGCGAGACGAGCATGCCAATCGATTCCTTCAGTGAATCACGACGTTGCTTGGCATTGCCAAGCCTCTCAGTGACGCTCTTTAAATCATAGCGATAAGCATCAAGCTGCCGCTCTGCTTCTCTAAACCCTTCGCGCCATTTCGCGAGCAATTGCTGCGCCTCACTACTTGAGGCCTGAGCCACACGCAAGCCTTCTTCATACCCGCGCCAGTCCTGCTCAAGCTTATCGATCTGATCGGAGGCCTGCACATCGATCTGCTTTTGCCGATGAACCTCCTGTTCGATATCTTGAATCTCCTTGCCCAGTCGTGCCGCTTCGGCCTCACTTTGGCGTTGAGCTTGGTTCATCCGGTCCGTTTCGATCCGGATTTGTGAAAGCGCCCGCGTGGCCTGCAAATGCGCTTGTCTTGACTGTGCCAACTGCTGCGACAAATCCTGTGCCACCCGCTCTGCGGCTGCAGCATCTTGTTTTGCCTGCTCAAGCACGAGGTGCTGGGCACGCAGATCTTTTTGCAAATCCTCGGTTTCGCGCTTTCTTGCCAGTCTTCCCTCATGGGCTTGATCGGCCGCGTGAAAAGCAAGACTATCGCGCTCAAGGCAATGGCCTTGGGGCGTGAACAGGCGCTGACCAGCCGCTAATTGCGCTTGAAGCTTCAGGGCTTGGGCTAAGTTCTCGGCGAGGAAAGCACCATCAAGCCAACGATCAAGCAGCATGGATCGCTGCTCATCAGCGCTGTGAACGACTTCGCGCATACGCCTTAAACCCGCAAAACCGTTATGTGCCTCAAGCGGCGTCCGCTTTGGACTTGTCACTTCTTCCTGTCGGGCTAGCAAAGACTCCCTGAAAAAGACTTGCTTATTGGGCGGCGCCTCGGTTGACAGCGCTTCGAATCCGTCCATCGAAGTTACGGCGATTGCTTCGAGCCTTTCACGTAAGGCAGCCTCGATCGCCGCATCCCAACCAGCCTCGACCCGAACCCCCTGCCAGAATCGCTGACTTTCAAGCCAACCCTTCGCCTGCAACCAGGGGCGCATCTTTGACTGATCACTCAGTCTAGCCTCAAGCTGAATTAGGGCCTGAAGCTTGGCCTCAAGCTCGGCATGTCTTGACTGTGCAAGCCTCAGCGCTTCCTGAGCAGGAGCACGTGCTGCTTGTGCATCACTCGAACGCGCCTCAAGACTCGCCTCTTGCTCACCGCTTTGCAACTCATCGCGCTCGGCCGCCTGAAGTTTGAGGCCCTGGTGCCGCAGAACTTCGGCATCGACAGGCTTTAAACGCTCGAGTGCCTGCCGACTACGGTCTAGGCGTTGATGCAACTGCCGCAGTTGGTCTTGTGCGGATTGCCGCCGAATCTGGGCGGCATCGCGTTCACGACGACATTGGTCGAGCCTTGCACGTGCGCTTTCAAGGCCTTGCTGTGCCCTGGCAATGTCCGACTCAAGTGGCTGCTGTTGCAACGCAAGCTGCCGAACTTGCTCTGATTGATCCTGGACAGAGACGCTGAGTGCGTCGAGCCGTTGTGCGCTATCGCCGATTAACTGCTCTGCCTGCTCATGCTCCATACTTTGACGTTGCTGCTGCAGCGTCAATGACTCAAGCTGCCCTTGAGCTTGGCGTTTCGACTCATCGATAAAGCGAATTTCTGACTCAATCTTCGCAACTTCACCGTTGCGTTGATAGTAGCTAGCTTGGGCCGCGTGAAGTGCATCGGCCGCACGACTCGATGCCTCTCTTGCCGCTTCGAGTGCTGATTCAATCGCCCGAAGTGAAGCAAGCTCAGCATCAAGTTTCACCTCAAGGCTTCGGTGACGTTCGGCAGCACGTTGTTGCTGCTCCTTAGCGTCGTTGCGCCTCGCCAGCCACAGTAAGCCCTGAGAGCGCATTCGATCGGCATCGAGCGCACGAAATCGCTCGGCCTGCTTCGCCTGCACGTCAAGTCGCGTAATATTTGACTCAAGTTCGCGCAAGATATCTTCGACTCTGGTGAGATTTTCGCGGGTATCACCAAGCCTGTTCTCGGTCTCCCGCCGACGCTCTTTGTAGCGTGATATGCCCGCAGCCTCTTCAAGAAAGATGCGCAACTCCTCGGGCTTCGACTCGATAATCCGCGAGATAGTGCCTTGTCCGATAATGGCATAAGCCCGCGGACCCAGGCCTGTGCCCAAAAATAGATCGTGAACATCTCGGCGTCTGACGGTTTGCTGATTGATCGAATAAATCGACTGGCCGTCGCGTGTTAACACGCGTTTGACCGCCACTTCAGCATAGATCCCCCAGGAACCACCAATCCGACCCATGCTGTTGTCGAAGACCAGCTCAACCGAGGCTCGCGCGGCGGGCTTACGATCTGATGAGCCACTAAAAATCACATCTTGCATCGATTCGCCGCGCAGCTCGTTGGCTCGCGACTCACCGAGTACCCAGCGCACAGCATCCATAATGTTGGATTTACCGCATCCGTTTGGCCCAACAACGCCAATCAACTGCCCAGGCACATCAAGCACTGTGGGGTCAACAAAGGACTTAAAGCCTGAGAGCTTGATTTGCTTCAGTCGCACGACAGACGGTCTCCGGGCGGGGTCAACGGGAAACCTATAATCCTACTCTATGACTCAAGCGCTTCTTCGATACCTAGGCTCGGCGATGAGCATTCGACCACTCAATGCCGCCTGCTTTGATGGCCCTCTCTTACGACCACCCTATTAGACGATCAACATGAGTAGCAGCAGACCTTCAACAAAACTCGACCGATTTCCAAACCCTCAAAAGGCGCGGGACTACCTGATCCATATGGAGATTCCGGAATTCACATGCCTTTGCCCTTTAACGGGTCAGCCCGATTTTGCTGTCTTTGAGCTCGACTACATTCCCAACGATTGGTGTGTGGAACTGAAAGCGCTGAAAATGTATATGTGGTCCTATCGTGATCAGGGTGCGTTTCATGAAGCGGTAACGAACCAGATTCTCGACGCCCTTGTGGAACTGCTCGCACCTCGCTACATGCGATTGACCTCGCGTTGGTATGTTCGAGGCGGTATATACACCACGGTCGCTGCCGAGCATCGAAAGCGGGGTTGGAAGGCTCCGGTTCCCGTTGATTTAGGTACGCAGAGGTCTGAGCCGGTTCGCCCCTTTTCACAGCGATAATGGGTCATCGATCACCTCGATTCAGGGGAGAACGCGGCCGCACAAAACGCTACAAAGCGAAGCAAACCAATGATTTCTTTAAACGCCCACCCAATTAGTCAGGAATGACATGAACCAACTTCAAACGCTTATTGAACAGGCCTGGGAAGACCGGGCCGGTATCAACCCTCGTGATGCCAGTAAAGACTTGCGCCAGGCGGTTCAAGAGGTACTTGAACAGCTTGACGCTGGCACATTGCGTGTTGCCGAGAAAACCGATGGGCAGTGGCAGGTCCATCAATGGATTAAGAAGGCTGTCCTGCTCTCGTTTCGACTGGAAGACAACCAAATCATGCCCTCGGGTCCTATGCAGTTTTACGACAAAGTTCCTACCAAGTTTGTGGACTACGATGCGGCGCGATTTGCTCAGGGTGGCTTTCGAGTCGTGCCCCCTGCCGTGGCTCGCCGCGGGAGTTTCATTGCCAAAAATGTGGTCCTGATGCCTTCGTTTGTCAACATTGGTGCTTATGTCGATGAAGGCACCATGGTCGACACGTGGGCAACGGTCGGGTCTTGTGCCCAAATCGGCAAGCATGTTCATTTGTCCGGGGGCGTTGGCATTGGTGGTGTGCTTGAACCCTTGCAGGCCAATCCAACCATCATCGAAGATAATTGCTTCATCGGCGCTCGATCCGAAGTCGTTGAAGGGGTTGTCGTTGAAGCAAACTCGGTACTCTCGATGGGCGTCTTCATTGGACAAAGCACAAAGATTTTTGATCGGACCACCGGGCAAGTACTTTACGGTCGCGTACCCTCGGGTTCGGTTGTTGTGCCAGGAACCCTCCCCTCATCAGACGGCAGTTGCGCACTTTATGCGGCCATTATCGTGAAAAGGGTTGATGCACAAACCCGTGCAAAAACAGCGATTAATGAGCTCTTACGCGGCGACTAGATTGGAGCGGGTGAACTTGGGTTTGGAGCTGGTGCTTGCAGCGTAAAAATCAACAACGACTCAAATGGCTTTGCCACGCCGATCGCCGTTTGATCGACGGGATGAGGGTTGTCGTTTCGATCTTTGAGTCAGAGCACTTAAGTTTCGGGCAGGGCACCGCTGATGCCTTTGAAGATGCAGCCTGGCTCTTGCTGTGGTCGCTTGATTTGCCACGCGACCGCCTTGATGATTTTCGAGACAGCATCGTGCCCGCTTCGGAATGGCGGGCCATTTCGCACTTGATCAGAAAGCGGGTCGACCAGCGGACTCCCGTGTCCTATCTAACAGGGGAGGCATGGCTTGCCGGTTTGCGCTTTCGCTCGGATCAGCGGGCTTTGATCCCAAGATCGCTACTGGTTGAAGCACTTTCGTTTTGCATCGACGAAGGATTAATCACGCAAGCGTCCCGCATGTTGGATCTTTGCACAGGCTCGGGCAGCATCCTGATCCACGCCGGGCATCGTTTTCCCGATGCGGCGCTTTTCGGCTCGGACTTGAGTGCACAGGCTCTTGAGCTTGCCCGGGTGAATCTGAAGGAGCATGGCTTGAGCGGTCGTACCACCCTCAAGCAAGGGTCAGTCCTCGAGCCTTGGGATGAAGACTGCTTCGATCTGATCCTTTGCAATCCGCCCTATGTCAATCAGGGATCGATGCGAGCGCTTCCCGCCGAGTTTTTGGCAGAGCCAGCCAATGCGCTCGATGGTGGTTTGGATGGTATGGATTTTTGTCGATCATTCCTTAGCGAGGCACAAGCCAAGCTCAGCGATGAGGGACAGATACTGTTGGAAATCGGGCACGAAGCTGCTCATTTCGACGCTGCATTCCCAGCGCTTGAAAAGACCTGGATCCCAGTACAAGCAGGTGAATCGATGGTGGCGCTCATCACAGGTAAGGCCTTAATGCGCCTCGGATAAACCGGGATGCAAGACCTGGCATGATCCGAATTAAGCATCTGGGTTTATCGCGCGGCAGCAAGCAAATTCTTCGCGACGCAAACCTTGACTTACCGATGCAAGGCTGCATCGGCTTAGTTGGGGCGAATGGCTGTGGCAAATCAAGTCTTTTAGCCGCCTTGCAGGGCGAACTCTTACCCGACGAAGGCAGCATTGACATGCCAACGATGCGCGTGGTTGCGCTTGAGCAATCATTACCGCAGTCGACCTTGCCGGCGTGGCAATGGCTTCTCGAGCAGGATCTCGCACTCAGTCGAAGCGTTCGAGCGCAAGCGCTCGCCATGGCGGCCGATGATGCCCAGGCGATTGCGCTTGCCAATGAAGCCTGGGTCGAAGCCGGAGGGCCCGATGCCCAAGCCAGAGTCATGAGGCTTTTGCACGGACTGGGATTTTCCGCATCACAATCCGAGCAGGCCGTGCAACGTCTCTCGGGAGGCTGGCGGATGCGCCTTAATCTCGCCAGGGCACTTTTTGTGCCTTCAGATTTACTGCTGCTCGATGAGCCGAGCAATCACCTTGATTTGGATGCGGTGCTGTGGCTGGAACGATGGCTGAAACGCTACGAGGGACTATGCCTCATCGTTTCTCATGATCGCGACTTTCTAGACGCCTGTGTCCAAAGCACCGTTCATGTTCACGATACCCAGCTTCGTAGCTATCGAGGGGGGTATAGCGCGATGGAAAGGGCACGCGCTGAGCAGCATCAGCAAGCCGAGCGTGTGCGCAACAAGCAGGATGAACAACGCGAACATCTCGAGCGATTCATTCAACGCTTCAGGGCTCAGGCGACCAAGGCGCGCCAGGTGCAAAGCCGAATCAAGATGCTCGAGTCAATGCAGGCGGCGCCGCGTGTTGATACATCGGTACAGCTTGATTTACCGCTCGACGAAGCGCAAGACTGCCCGGATCCCATCATCAGTGGTGAAAACTTAAGCATTGGCTATGCACCAGTGGTACTTTGCCGAGTCAGGCGATTCACCTTGGGGCGCGGCGATCGAATCGGTCTACTGGGTGCCAATGGTGCTGGCAAATCAACATGGGTGAAGCATGTCGTTGGCGAGATGCAAGCCATTGAAGGGCGGCTATCAAGAGCAAAGCATGCACGGATCGGCTATTTTTCTCAAAGTGCAGTCGAGGAGCTAAGGCCCGACGACAACGCCCTTGAACACTTGCGGCGTCTTGCGCCGAGCTATGCCGAGCAAGCCTTAAGAGACTGGCTCGGTCGATTTGCCATCCGAGGTGATGAGGCCTTACGACCCATTGCACCGATGTCGGGTGGGGAACGCGCACGCATTGCCTTGGCAGCGCTTTTTATTCACAAGCCTCAAGCACTCATCCTCGATGAGCCTACCAACCACCTTGACGCAATAACCCGAGATGCGCTTGCCCAAGCCTTGGCAGGCTTTCAAGGCGCGCTCTTATTGGTTTCGCACGATCGCTACTTGCTGCGTGCCTGTGTTGATAGTCTTTGGATTCTTCGCGATCAGCAGCTTGAAGCTTTCGATGGTGATCTGAGCGATTACGAGCACGATTTACTCCACCGCAAAAAGGCAGCCGAGTTCGGCGTTGATCAACAGGCAATGGGTTCTAGTCGATCAAAGCAACAACTGCGACAATTTGCAGCCAAACAACGCGAGGCGCTCAAGCAACGACTCAAGCCGCTTGAGCAAGCCATCAAACGCTGCGAAACGAACATGGAAGCACTTCGTCAGAGCATCGCAGCTTGCGACGCCCTGCTTTTGCAACCGCCAGGAGAAAACTCGAGTCGCTGGCAGGAAGCAGCGAGAAACCGCGCTCACAGTGAACGCTTGCTGCAAAAGCGAGAAGATGAGTGGCTTGAACTTGCAGCCGAGCTTGAAGCGCGCCGCAAAGACTTTCTCGCCAGCGAAGCAAAGCCCGACCTCAATGGACATATTGCGGAATCCTAAGGCAATGGTCCTTACTTGGTCGAGCTTGTAGAGGGCTAGAATCAACGCCATGACAAGCTGACGTCCGTCAAAGAGATCTTCTAAAGCCTTAAGGGATTAGCCGTTCATGAGCCAGAAAACCTTCGATCAACCGCAAGACAGCCCTGTGACGGGCTTTCAACGTGTCGGCGTTGTTGGCGCTGGTGCAATGGGTCGAGGTATTGCTCAAATCATCGCCCAAATCGGCATCCCGACGCGCTTGCACGATAGCGACGGCAAAGCGCTAGAGGCAGCGCAAGCCTCGATTCACAACACTTGGACGATGATGCAGGAAAAGGGACGTTTGTCAGCTGCCCAACTGGAAAAGGCCCACGAAGCACTAAGCCTCAGCAATAGTTTGGAAGGCCTTGCAGACTGTGATCTCGTTATTGAAGCGATCGTTGAAAGGCTCGACATTAAGCAGTCGCTGCTCAGGCAACTCGAATCGATCGTTCAAGCCGACACGGTGCTCGCCTCAAACACCTCGTCGCTTTCGGTTGCAGCGATGGCATCCTGTCTAGAGCACCCCGAGCGAGTTGCGGGCTACCATTTCTTCAATCCAGTACCCTTGATGAAAATTGTTGAGGTCGTCCGCGCAGCCAAGACTTCAGGCCATGTTGTTGAACGACTCACAGCACTGGCTAAGACCGTTGGTCACCGGGCCGTGGTCTGCGGCGATACACCAGGCTTCATCGTCAACCACGCTGGCAGAGGTTTGGGGCCTGAATCGCTGCGTGCGCTTGGCGATGCAGTTGCGCCGGTTCAAGTCATTGATCGCCTACTGCGCGAACAGGTTCAGTTTGAAGGTAAGGGTTTTAAACTTGGCCCCTTCGAGTTGATGGATCTCACCGCCATCGACGTGTCACACCCGGTGATGGAATCGATTTATCACCAGTATTACGAAGAGCCGCGCTACCGCCCCTCGGTTATCACCGCACAACGAATGGCCGCTGGACTTTTTGGTCGAAAAACAGGCGAAGGTTTTTATCGCTATATCGATACTAAAAAACAAGAGCTTCCATGGCCCGTACTCCCTGACGTATTGGCAGAGGATGCGCCATGTTCCAGTGTCTGGATCGCTCCAATGCTTGATACCCAGCCACCATGGGTTTTGGAATCACTCCAGCACTTCATCGGTGAAGCCGGTTTAGCCTGCCAAGCCGATGATCAAGCGTCAACTAATGCGCTGATTGTGCTCTGCCCACTAGGCGAAGACGCCACCTCCATGGCCCATCGTCTTGGTCTCGATGCGAGTCGCTGCATTGCGATTGATACGCTTTTTCCCTTCGGTTGGAAGCAATGCAGCGTACGCAGCATCATGGGTACGATTACCAGCACCCGCAAAACCTTGGCCATGGCAAGCAAACTCTTTTCAAGCGACGGGGCATCGGTCGCTTTGCTGGGGGATAGTCCGGGATTTATTGCTCAGCGAGTCATCGGGATGATCGTGTCGATTGCTTGTGATATGGCACAACAAGCGGTTGCTTCGCCCAAGGATATCGACGACGCTGTACGCATTGGGCTTGGCTACCCGGTCGGCCCTATGAGCATGGGTGATGCGATCGGGCCTAAACGCCTTCTTGCAGTCATGGATGGCCTCTATGCAACAACCCAAGAGCCACGTTACCGGCCTAGTTTATGGTTAAAACGCCGTGCTCAGGTCAACGTATCGCTACTTCACCAATCGGCATCTTTTTAATGATCAAACGCTATCAGGCTCCCGAACGCAGACGCATCATCTTGATGCGTCATGGCAGTGTGTCGTACTACCTCGCGGATGGCACACCGGTCGACGCTGATGCAGTTGCACTTAATGAGCGGGGCATCAATCAAGCAAAAGCCGCCGGCGCTATCCTCGCTGCACACGGCGTGCAAGTCGATCGTGTCGTCACCTCTAATCTGCTCAGAACCAAACAAACTGCTGATTTGGTGCTTGAACAAATTAAGCCAAACAAAGCTCCAAGGCTCGAATCCTTTGAAGCTTTGCAGGAGATTAGAAAAGGCGATTATGAAAAACTCGAAGGCGATGACTTACACCAAGCCTTTTTAAGCATCTTCCGCGGAAGGCCTTCGAGTGACACACGTTTTCAAGGCGGCGAGTCGATCGCTGAGGTCTATCAACGGGTGTTACCGATTGTTGGGCGTGAGCTTTCAGACCCCAATTGGCAGAGCGCGCTATGGGTCTTGCACGGGGGCATCAATCGCGCTTTGCTGAGTTGGTGGTTATGTGCCGGTGAAGGATGGCTCGGCAACTTATTGCAGCAACCCGCGTGCATCAATTTGATCGACGCAGCACAAAGTCCCCAAGACAGTATCGTTAGGGCCGTCAACCTGTGGCCTGGCGACTGGATTCAATCGAAGGAACGTTACTCAACGATTGAATCACAGTTACTTGAGTACGAAGCAGGACTCGCCGGTCGGAACGCGGCGACCTAGGCTCAACACGAAGAGACCATCCAGCAGGAGAGCCCTCAAACAATGAACGATGCCAATCCTATAAGTCCCTCGCAGCTTGCCGAAAAATTTTCCGGAACGATGCCAGTTTCAGATCGTTATCAAACCGATCTAAAGACCTTAGAGCAATGGATGCAAGCACACGTGGACGGTTTTCAAGGCCCTCTTCGCATTGAACAATTCAAAGGCGGACAGTCGAATCCAACCTTTGCACTTTTTACGCCAGGCGCGCAGTATGTGATGCGTTCAAAGCCAGGACCTGTTGCCAAACTGCTGCCATCGGCGCATGCGATTGAGCGTGAATATCGAGTACTCCATGCCTTAGCGACCACCCCAGTGCCCGTTCCAAAAGTCTTCGGTCTTTGCGAGGACGAATCGGTTGTTGGCCGCGCGTTTTACATCATGGATCGGGTTGAGGGTCGCGTACTTTGGGATCAGGGTCTTGCTGGCATGAGCCAACAACAACGGCGCGACATTTATCTGGCGATGAACCGGACGATCGCGCAATTGCATCAAGTTAATCCCGTATCGGTTGGTCTTGAAGATTTTGGCAAACCTGGTAATTACTTTGCTCGACAGATCAGCCGTTGGAGCAAGCAATACCTCATATCGGAGACCGAGCCGATCGAGGCCATGCACCGCTTGATTGAATGGTTACCCGCGCATATTCCCGATAGCGAGCAAAGCTGCATTGTTCATGGCGACTATCGCCTTGATAACATGATCTTTGCTAACGATAAGCCCCAAGTATTGGCAGTGCTCGATTGGGAATTATCAACCCTTGGCCATCCCCTGGCAGACTTCTCGTATCACTGCATGTCCTGGCATATTCCACCCGGCACATTTAGGGGTATCTCAGGACTCGACCATGTAGCGCTCGGTATTCCGCTTGAATCCGAATACATCAAACTTTACTGCGATCAAACTGGGATGGCGATGGATCAAGTCCTCAAGCACTGGACCTTTTGCCTGGCCTACAACATGTTTCGCCTGGCGGGAATTTTGCAAGGCATTATGAAGCGGGTTGTCGACGGCACTGCAGCAAGTGCCGAGGCCAAGGAGTCAGGGGCAAGAGCACGCCCCATGGCCGAAATGGGATGGGCTTTAGTACAGAACATGCGATGAATCTGGGTGGTCAGCGCTACCCTGAGCTTTTGATCTTTTTTGACGGTTCACCTGCACACTCAACATGATTGAACTTTTTGCAGTGAAGGTTGCTGAATTATAGAGCTGAAGATTACTGAATTTTTGAACGATTTAACAAACCCTTTTTATTTTCACCACTTGATTGACACCAGGGAGTTCGTATGGAATTTGAATACAGTGACAAGGTCCAGCAGATGCGCAAACGCCTGCTTGCCTTCATGGAAGAGCATATCTACCCCAACGAAGAAGCATTCCATCACGAGGTCGACGAAAACCGTCGTAAAGGTAATGCCTGGGTACCAACGACGGTTGTCGAATCACTCAAGCCAAAAGCGCGTGAGGCGGGTCTTTGGAATCTCTTTTTGCCGCGCTCAACCCGCGTCCCCGAAGGCTTAAACAATTTGGAATACGCGCCCCTGTGCGAGATCATGGGTCGGGTTCACTTTGCACCTGAAGTGTTCAATTGCTCGGCGCCCGACACAGGCAACATGGAAACGCTGGAACGTTATGCAAGCGAAGCAATTAAGCGCGAGTGGCTTGACCCCCTGCTTCGCGGCGAGATTCGTTCGGCCTTTGCGATGACTGAGCCAGATGTAGCGTCCTCTGATGCAACCAATATCCAGTGTCGAATCGAACGTCAAGGCGATCATTATGTGATCAATGGTCGCAAATGGTGGACCTCTGGAGCAGGAGACCCGCGTTGCAAGGTGTTGATTCTCATGGGTAAGACCAACCCCGATGCGGGAAGGCATGAACAACAGTCAATGATTGTTGTGCCGCGCGACACTGCTGGCATCACGGTCAAACGTGCACTGAATGTCTTTGGCTACGATGACGCCCCTCATGGCCATTGCGAGGTCATTTTTGAGAACGTTAAGATTCCTGTAGACAATATACTTCTTGGAGAAGGTCGCGGTTTTGAAATCGCCCAAGGTCGGCTTGGACCCGGACGCATCCATCATTGCATGCGCTCGATTGGTGCTGCAGAGCGAGCGCTTGAGTACATGTGTAAGCGACTCAACAGCCGAGTCGCTTTTGGTAAGGTGATTGCAACCCAAACCGTGTGGCAAGAACGCATCGCCGAAGCTCGCATCATGATTGATCAGGCGAGGCTTCTCACGCTTAAAGCAGCCTACATGATGGACACTGTTGGCAATAAGATCGCGCGAAGCGAGATCGCTATGATCAAGGTTGTTGCACCCAATATGGCCTGCCAGATCATCGATTGGGCCATTCAGGCTCATGGGGCTGGCGGTGTTTGTCAAGACTTCCCGCTTGCCAATATGTATGCACATCAGCGCACGCTTCGCCTTGCCGACGGTCCTGATGAAGTTCATCGCAATGCGATTGCCAAGCTCGAGATCGCAAAATACATGACGATTCCGAACGCAGCCGATCGTGTAGAGATGCCCGTTACCAGGGGATCTTGACTTGTGGTCGCGTGAGAAAGTCTAGGCTCGTGAGCTTTCGCGCAAGCGAAGGCTCATCAACGCAAGCGAAGAATCATCGAAGCAATCGAAGATTCACCGAAGCAAGCGATCTCATTGAGCAAACCATTACAAAATCTATTGCACAGGTCCCTTAAGCGCAGCCGGCAGCGGCATACTCAAAATCTCAATGCCCTCGTCTGCCAAGGCCTGGGCTTCTTCAGCACTGGTCTGGCCTCGAATACTCCGTTCGGGTGCCTCTTGATAATGGATCCGGCGAGCCTCTTCAGCGAAACTGCTCCCAACATCTTCGGTATGTTCAACAACATAACGTGCCATTTGCAGCCAGGCGGCCTGCAATGCCATGGTTTGGGCTTGCAGTTCTGGGCTCAATGCTTTGGCCGTATGCGCTGTCATTGCCTGCGAAGCCATGGTCTGTTCGTTATGGGATTCAGATGCTGTCTCGGTCGCAGCTAATCCGCGGTTTATCCTTGGCGCTGATAACAACTTGGCAACTTGCTTGCTACCGCAAATAGGACATTCGATAAGCGATGCATCGCGCTGCTTCTCAAAGGCATCGTGTCCAGCAAACCAGCCCTCAAACCGGTGGTCGTTGGCGCAATGAAGGTTAAAGACAATCATTCACCTATTGTAATGTCTCCGTAATAGCCACAAGGCGATATGCTCAAGCGATGAAACAAGCTCATTCAGTCACCGTAGACCAATGCTTTGGCAGTTACTGGTCCGGCTCAGCGCCTAATTGCTGGTCGTATGATTTCATCATCGATACCCGAACCCCAGCGGAATTTCAGCTCGACCATTTGCCAGGCGCAGTGAATTGGCCTGTTTTAGATAATCACCAGCGTGCAACCATCGGTACGATGTATCAGCGCGAAGGTGCATTCAGGGCCAAGCGTGAAGGCGCGATTCTAGTAGCGAGAAATATTGCAAGCCTAATCGAACAACATGCGAGAGCGCTCGATAAACATGCACGCCTGCTGATTTATTGTTGGCGCGGTGGCAATCGCTCCGGGTCTTTATCCACGGTCTTAGCTCGGATTGGCTTTCGCTGTGATGTTTTGGAAGGTGGCTACAAAGCCTTTCGGCGCTGGGTCATCGAAGACACGGCAAAGCGTGCCAAGCAACTTCCTATTCAAATCATTGCTGGAAGGACAGGTAGCGGTAAAACCGATTTGCTGCGTCAACTCGAAGCACAAGCCGAACAGGTCATTGATCTGGAGGCCTTAGCCAAACATCGAGGATCACTGCTTGGCGAAGAACCCCATCTTCGCCAGCCAGGTCAACGCCTTTTTGAAAGTCAACTGTGGTTTAGGCTCGGACAATGCAGGCCTGAGAAGCCAGTTTGGCTCGAGTCCGAAAGTCGAAAAATTGGCATGATTCAAATACCGGAATCATTGATTGAAGGGATGCGAACATCCGCCCACTATCAGATTGAGGTCAATCTAAGCATCCGAACTAAATATCTTTTAAAACACTATCAACATTGGATCGATCAACCTGAAGGCTTAGCAGGACAACTAAAAAAACTCAAGCCCTTTATGAACCTTGAGACCTTCGACGTATTGATGACATGCCTAAGCGAAGGCCGTTTGACAGATCTCGTCAGCATGCTTCTTGAGCGGTATTACGACCCCTTATACGATCGCTCGATGAGCAAAAACTATCGGGCATGCAAGCAAGTTATTGCGCTCGATAGTCTCGAACCTAGTGCGATCCGCGATCTCGCAAGGTCACTCAGGCGAGGAAGCCCGGGATCGACATCTGATCAACATCTGATCAACATCTGATCGACGTTTGATCGACCTTCAGGGCTTTGCCGTTGTATTGGCGATCCGATTGGGAAATGTTTTTACATCAGCCTGTGCACGAAGATACTTTAGATATTGTTCTGACAACAAACGCCCTTCAAGCGATGCGAGTTGATCGCGAATCATCGGGACTGATGACTTCAACTGGTCCTCTGGCGCAGGAATAATCGCTCCGAGCACAATCACGCGATAACCCTGATCCGAAACCGTTAGACCACCGACTCGTTGCTTCGCTTGAGTACCCAGCTTAAATGCTGCCAAAAGGCTAGCTTGATCAAGACCGGCAGGCTGACCGCGACCAATCAGCATAGGCTCGGAAAAGGATTGCATAAGGCCCTGAATAGCCTGATTTTTGAATAACTCGGCAGACTTCAATTGGCTTGTATCAAAGCTGGAAAGTTGCTTATTTAAGGCTTCGATCAATTTCTCACCCTCAAGCTTCGCCCTTTCCATAGCGGCCTGCACAACCCATGCTTCGACGACGATGTCACGAACCGTATCAAGCGGAGGACTACTCGGCGGCTGATACTGGTTTAAGCGTGCCGACACCAACACACCGGGTGCAATCTCGATAGCATCGGTATTACGCTTAGATCGAATAGACTCTTCTGAAAAAACGGCTCTCAAGACCCGAGGATCAATATCAGCCTTTTCCATCGCTTTGGCCTGATTTGACTGAAATCGCCCATCGGGTCGAAGCCCCTTAAAGCTTTGGGTCTGACGATTAATCTTTTTTGCGGCTGGCTGCAGACTGTCGCTTTGCTCATAGACGATGTTGCTAAAACTCTCGGCCAATTCAGCAAATCGCTTTTGCGCCTTCTCCTGCTTCATTTGTTGCTCAATATCACCACGAACCTGTTCGAAGGGCTTGAGCTTGGCAGGACGAATATCGGTGAGCTTGATGACATGCACACCAAATTCACTCACAACCGGCTCAGAAATCGCTCCAGGTTTCATTGCAAAAACCGCATCGGCAAAAGGCTTCACCATCGCATCACGGCTGAAAAACCCTAGATCGCCACCTTGAGCGGCCGAGCCAGAATCTTTTGACAACTGCTTTGCAAGTGCGGCAAAGTCCTTGCCCTCCTTAATCGATACGAGAACAGATTTTGCTTGATCGATCGCCTGGGCCTTGGCTGCCTCGTTTGCCGAAGCCGAAAGCTCAAACAAGATATGACTTGCACGACGCTGCTCTGGTTCGCCAAATCGGTTAGGGTTTTGTTCGTAAAAGGTTTTTACAGCCTCCGGGTCAGCGGTCTCACCTGCCACTAAATCCTTCGCACTCAAGACTAAGAGCTCAACGTCTGCATAGGCTGACTGCTCAAACCGCTTTGACTCCTTCTTAAAAAAGGCTTCAAGTTGCTCGGGTGTGGGCTTGACCTGATCGCGAAACTGCTTGGCCGTTAATAGCCGCTGCCTGATCTCGCGCTTTTCGAGTTGAGCCGCAACAATCGACTGAAGCACAGGCGTGGGCAGAAAACCGCTACTTCCAAGAGCATCGGGAAGCGTTCGAAGCGCAAGCTCTTGTCTTAAGCTCTGCTCAAACTGAAATTCAGATTTACCTTGGGCAGCGAGCAAGGTTTTATACTGTTCTAAGTTAAAGGAACCGTCAGCTTGTCTCAGATTGGGGATACTTCCAATCTCTTCCCTAAGGCGCATATCACCAACATGAATACGCCTATCGATGGCCTGTCCCTGCAACAAGGCATCTTGAATTAATCGATCGAGAACTTCCTGCCGAAGCACTGGATTATCAAGGGTGGCGGTGTCGACTGCCTGTCCAGTCATCGAAGCGACACGTCGCATTTGATCGAGTTGCTCGCGGTGAGCCGACTCAAAACGCTCCCGGGGAATAGGCTTTCCATGGACCTCGGCCACATGCGTGCCGTCGCCCATGAACTGATCATAGCCCGAGATGCCCCAGAATACGAAGGAAGGAAAAATGAGAACAATAAGGGCGCCGAGCATCAAACGCTTGTGATCTCGGATCCATTCAAAAAGGCCCATCTTGAGCTCCAACAAAAAAGGCGAACTTTCGTTCGCCCTCATTTGCGCGATTGCTATATTTCTTAGCTCATCGCTTGTTCAGTCTTGGCGGAGTGGACGGGACTCGAACCCGCGACCCCCGGCGTGACAGGCCGGTATTCTAACCGACTGAACTACCACTCCGAATTTGTCTATTGTAACTCAAATTTCATCTCAAGCAGGAACAACTTGGTGGGTGCTGAGGGGTTCGAACCCCCGACCTACGCCTTGTAAGGGCGCCGCTCTACCAACTGAGCTAAGCACCCTACTTGAGCCTTTGATTCTAACATGCTCAGTGCTTAAGACGCTCGAGTTTCGCGCTTTCCTCGCTGGTCTTCAGCACCGCTGCTTCAGCAACTGGCTTTGCCGCATCCTCTGCCTCTTCAACTAGGGGCACAGGCTTGCTTTGCAGGGCCAAATCGAGCACTTGATCGATCCACTTTACCGGGACAATCTCGAGCCTGTTTTTGACATTATCAGGAATTTCTTGCAAGTCCTTCACGTTTTCTTCAGGAATAAGAACGGTCTTAATGCCACCACGATGCGCTGCGAGCAATTTCTCTTTAAGGCCACCGATGCCTAGCACTTCGCCTCTTAAAGTGATCTCACCTGTCATGGCCACATCCGAACGCACCGGAATCCCTGTGAAGACAGAAACCATGGCCGTTGTCATCGCGATGCCTGCACTCGGGCCATCTTTCGGCGTTGCGCCTTCGGGAACATGTACATGCAAGTCCCACTTCTCGTGAAAGTCTTTGGTGATGCCAAGCCTGGCAGCACGCCGGCGCACCACTGTCATGGCAGCCTTCACCGACTCTTGCATGACATCGCCAAGCTTGCCGGTCGACAGCGCTTTGCCTTTGCCAGGAACTGCGGCAGCCTCGACGGTCAGAAGTTCGCCACCGACCTCGGTCCAGGCAAGCCCGGTAACCTGGCCAATCTGATTTTCCTTTTCAGCAATGCCAAAGGTAAATCGCTGAACGCCAAGGTATTTATCTAGATTTTTACTCGTAACCTGAACTTTTGACGACTTCTTGGCAAGCAAAAGCGCCTTAACAACTTTGCGACAAATTTTAGAGATTTCGCGTTCAAGTGAACGAACACCTGCCTCGCGCGTGTAGTACCGAACAACATCTCGAATCGCCGACTCGGCCACACTGAGTTCGTTCGTTTTTAGACCGTTATTGCTCATTTGCTTGGGCAGCAAGTAGCGTTGAGCGATATGAACTTTCTCTTCTTCGGTATAGCCTGATAAACGAATGACTTCCATACGGTCGAGAAGGGCCGGAGGAATGTTGAGGGTATTAGCGGTTGCGACAAACATCACATCCGATAAGTCGTATTCGACCTCAACATAGTGATCAACAAAGGTGCTGTTTTGCTCTGGATCGAGCACTTCAAGCAATGCGCTTGCCGGATCTCCACGAAAATCCATACCAAGCTTATCGACTTCATCGAGTAAAAATAGCGGGTTTCTCACGCCAACTTTCGTGAGATTTTGAAGGATCTTTCCGGGCATCGAACCGATGTAAGTGCGCCGATGACCGCGAATCTCCGCTTCATCGCGGACGCCGCCAAGCGCCATGCGAACGAACTTTCGATTGGTAGCCTTGGCCATCGACTGGCCAAGTGAGGTCTTACCGACGCCTGGTGGCCCAACAAGGCAAAGAATAGGTGCCTTAACCTTATCAACACGTTGTTGCACCGCGAGATACTCGAGAATACGCTCTTTAACCTTCTCAAGGCCAAAGTGATCCTGATCGAGGATTTCTTCAGCTTTGGTAAGGTCAGAGCTTACCTTGCTCTTTTTTCGCCAAGGCAATCCAGTAATCGTATCGATATAGTTTCTAACTACAGTCGCTTCGGCTGACATCGGCGACATCAAGCGTAGTTTTTTAAACTCGGCTTCTGCCTTTTTGAGCGCCTCTTTGGGCATCCTAGCCGCCTTGATTTTCTTATCGATCTCCTCCATGTCGGCGCCATCTTCGCCCTCGCCGAGCTCTTTTTGTATTGCTTTGACCTGCTCGTTGAGGTAGTACTCGCGTTGAGATTTTTCCATCTGACGCTTGACTCGGCCACGAATGCGCTTCTCAACCTGCAATATGTCAAGTTCGGATTCGATCAATGCAAGAAGCTTTTCGAGCCTGTCGTGAACGGGAAAGGTCTCCAGGATTTCTTGCTTCTGTTCGATTTTCACCGGCAAATGAACAGCGACCGTGTCTGCCATACGACCTGGTTCATCGATGCTGCCCAAAGAAGCGAGAATCTCGGGAGGAATCTTCTTGTTCAGCTTTACATACTGATCAAACTGGGTCAGGATTGCACGGCGCAAGGCTTCAATTTCAGGCGAACTTCCAGCCGCAACCTCAACCATTTTGTAGTCGCAGGTGAAATGCGGATCATCGCTATGGACTTCGTCGATTTGTGCCCTCTGAACCCCTTCCACAAGCACCTTCACTGTGCCATCGGGCAATTTGAGCATTTGCAGGATATTCGAAACGCAACCTAAACGATGGATATCGTCAGCACTTGGATCGTCTTTAGAAGCGTTACGCTGGGCAACCAGCATGATCGAACGCCCCTGCTCCATCGCACTTTCAAGCGCTTTGATCGATTTGGGTCGCCCGACAAAAAGAGGGATCACCATATGCGGGAAGACCACTACATCACGCAATGGCAACAGAGGAAGTCCTTTTAGGTTTTCTTGGCTCATCTTGGCTTTACTCCATAGGTCAAGGACGCACGACTGTCGAGAGACTCATGAGCCCCCGGAATACATGCGACTCAGTCATAGCCTTAGTTTAATTTGAACCGGCAACCTTGGCGGTTTCAGCGTAGATCAGGAGGGGCTTTCCACCGGCTTCGATCGCATTCTCATCGAGAACAACCTTCGACACATGCTGCTGCCCGGGGAGATCGAACATTACATCGAGCAGCGAAGCCTCAAGAATCGACCGAAGTCCACGTGCACCGGTCTTACGTTTGATGGCCTTACGCGCAATCGCATGCAAGGCCTCGGGTCGAATCTCTAGCTCGACGTTTTCCATCGCAAACAGCCGAGCGTATTGTTTGACCAAGGCATTCTTGGGGGTGATCAAAATATCAACGAGCGCCTCTTCGGTCAGTTCGTCGAGTGTGGCAATCACAGGCAAGCGTCCGACAAGTTCAGGAATCAAGCCGAACTTGATAAGGTCTTCAGGTTCTATATCTTGTAATAGTTCGCCAACCTTGCGCTCAGAGGCACTGCGTACGCTTGCGCTAAATCCAATGCCGGATCGCTCTGAGCGATCACGGATGACTTTCTCAAGGCCATCGAAGGCGCCGCCACAAATAAAGAGAATGTGCGTGGTGTCGATTTGCACAAAATCCTGGTTGGGATGCTTTCTTCCGCCTTGAGGAGGAACCGCAGCAACCGTACCTTCGATCAACTTCAACAAAGCCTGCTGAACACCCTCGCCTGAAACATCACGGGTAATCGAAGGGTTGTCTGATTTGCGGGAAATCTTGTCGATCTCATCGATATAAACAATGCCGTGCTGCGCCTTTTCAACATCGTAGGCACAGTTTTGTAAAAGCTTTTGGATGATGTTTTCAACATCTTCACCAACGTAACCCGCTTCGGTGAGCGTGGTCGCATCGGCTATAACGAAGGGAACATTGAGTAATCGAGCAAGCGTTTGTGCGAGTAAGGTCTTGCCTGAGCCCGTAGGCCCGATAAGCAAAATATTGCTTTTAGCGAGTTCTACTTCGTCTTTATCACCCTGATGCTTGAGCCGCTTGTAATGGTTGTATACGGCAACGGCCAGCACCTTTTTTGCGTGTTCTTGCCCGATAACATATTGATCAAGAATGTCGCGAATTTCGGTTGGGGTAGGTAGACCATCGCCCGAGCCCGAAGTACCTTCGGCCTGCGCTTCATCACGAATGATATCGTTACAAAGGTCGATACACTCGTCGCAAATGAAGACCGAGGGGCCTGCGATAAGTTTACGAACCTCGTTTTGACTTTTGCCGCAAAACGAGCAGTACAGCAGCTTTTCGCTGCTACCCTTTTTTTCACTCATGCCGACGGTGCACCTTCGCTTCGATTACTTAATACCCGATCGATGAGACCGTAGCTTACCGCATCGTCAGCCGACATGAAGTTATCACGATCGGTATCTCGCTCAATCCGCTCAATCGCTTGCCCGGTTCGTTCGGACAAAATCCGGTTCAGCCGTTCACGTAAATAAAGAATTTCCCTGGCCTGGATCTCGATGTCCGAGGCCTGACCATGGGCACCACCCGAGGGTTGGTGGATCATGATCCTCGCATTGGGCAGCGCAAAACGCTTTCCTTTTGCCCCGGCGGCAAGTAAAAAGGCACCCATACTTGCTGCAATGCCCATGCAAAGCGTCGACACATCGGGCTTGATGAATTGCATGGTGTCAAACATAGCCATGCCAGCAGACACCGAACCGCCTGGTGAATTGATATAAAAAGAAATATCTTTATCAGGGTTTTCTGATTCCAGGAACAGTAATTGTGCGACGACGAGATTGGCGGTCACATCCATGACAGGCCCGACCAAGAAAATTACCCGCTCGCGCAAAAGCCTCGAGTAAATATCATAGGCCCGCTCACCTCGGCCGCTTTGCTCGACCACGATTGGGACCATGCCGAGCGCTTGGGTATCGAGCGCAGAACCATGAGACATGGCTCGGGTTGCCAAGTGCACGTTGACTAGATCCTCGACCAGACTATTTCTTGTCATATCACGCCGCCTGTTGCATCAGTTCATCGAAGGCTAAGTCTTTGTCGGAGACCTTGGCGTGTTGCAAGACGTAGTCCACCACATTTTGCTCAATCGCTAAAGCTTCGACTTCGGCTAAACGTTGCCGGTCGCTAAAGTAATAACGAATAACCTCTGCCGGGTTTTCATAGGACGCAGCCGCTTCCTCGACAATCGCCCTGACCTGCTCGGGCTTGGGTTGTAGCTGCTGCTGCTTAACGAGCTCGCTTACGATCAAGCCGATTTGCACACGTTTCTTCGCCGAATCTTCGAAAGCTTCGCGAGGGATAGGCATTTGCTTCACATCGATGCCTCGTTGTGCAAGGTCCTGCTTTGCTCGTTCGGCTAAGGCGTCCATTTCGGACTCGATCAAGGCCTTGGGCAGATCAAAGGAGGAAACCTTGGGTAATGCGTCCATGACTGCCGCCTTCACCCGAGCCTTGACGCGCTGTGCTACCTCACGTTCTAAATTCTTCCTAATCTCAGCACGCAATTTCTCGATATCACCATCAGGGACACCGAGCTGTTGCGCGAAGTCTTGGTCTACATCAGGGAGCACCGGCGCTTCAACTTTATGAATCGTAGCCTCGAAGTCAGCCAGCTTTCCAGCGAGCTGCTCAGCACCGTAGTTTTCAGGGAACTGCACCGGGAAATGCAAACCAAGCCCTTTGGCTTGCCCCATTAAACCCTTTTCAAAGTCAGGGAGCATGCGACCTTCGCCAAGAACGACACTGAAACCCTCGGCACTACCACCCTCAAAGGCAACACCGTCTAAGGTTCCACGAAAATCGATGGTGACCTGATCACCACTCGCCGGGGCCCGGTCGACCTCATGCCACCTTACGCGTTGCTTTCGGAGGACTTCGACGGTTTTCTCGATTTCTGCCTCACCGACCTGGGTATGGATTCGCTCGATTTCAAGCTCGCCAACCGGTCCAAGACTGACTTCGGGATAGACCTCAAAACTTGCAGAGAACTCCAGGCTCGGACTGTCAAATTGCAATTCGCCTTGTGGCGCGACGTCGGGCGCACCAGCCACGCGAAGTTGCTGCTCCTGGGCAAGCTTAGAAAAGGCCTCGGATATAAGATCAGAAAGAATCTCGCTTCTTGTGCTTCCGCCATACATCGATTCGATCATCTTCATAGGCACTTTGCCAGGCCTAAACCCCTGCATCTTGGCGGTGCGTGCTATCTGCTTCAGCTTGGTCACTGCGCGACGCTCAAGTTCAGCCGTTGACACTGATAAGGCGGCCCGTCGTTGCAGGCCTTCAATCACTTCTATCGTGCTCATAACCCATTCACTTCATCACAAAAATAAGATTCCGAAAAAACCACCCAATGCTCTCTTGGGAAGATTACCGCTGGTGCGGCCGAAAGGACTCGAACCTTCACGCCTTTCAGCGCCAGGACCTAAACCTGGTGCGTCTACCAATTCCGCCACGGCCGCTTAATGGGTAGTGTAACTGCCTTCAACAACTCGCCCATAATGAAGCCTCTTTTCATTGCTTAGAAATTGCCAAAACCTGCCGCTATCCAGTGATTTCCCCGACAAGTCCCATCATGCGTACAAGCCCATCGAAGGGGTCACTGCGCTTTTTTCACAGCGTTGATCATGCAGAGAATTTCCCAGTCGCCTCGGTTTTGTTGCCGCGCGATATTCGAAGCAAGGTCATGACGATTTACGGATTTGCCCGCTTCGCGGACGATCTTGCCGACGAGGGATCGTGGACAGTTGGGCAGCGGCTAGCTTTTTTGAAAGAACTCTCAAACATGCTTGCAGGCTCAGATGCCGGACCATGGTTGAAGGCTGCGGAACTAGCCGACAAAGCGAACGAGCTATGCAAGGATTGGCGTATGCAAGGCCTGGATCAGCAGGCCAACATGACTTCTGAGATGCAACTCATGCTCGCTGCCTTTACCTGGGACGCGCGTGGCTTTTGGCCCGAAACGGCCGAGCAATTTGACTGCTACTGTCGCGGTTCAGCGGCGAGTGTCGGTAGGATGCTGCTCGCACTGCATCAGATCGAAGGCGCCGCCTGTTTACAGGCTTCTGATGCGATTTGTACCGCCTTGCAACGTATCAACATGTTGCAGGATTGCGCAATCGACGCCAAACGCGGCCGCATTTATGTCCCTGCATGCGAGCTGCGAGCGATGGGCTATCAGGCCGAAGATTGGTTTCGTTTTTGCGCCGCGGGCCAATTACCCGACCCTGTAAGGCAATGGGTACGGCTTTCAGCGAGGGCGCAGTCAGAACAACTCCGGTTAAACCAGCATTTAGCTGCTGCGCTGCCATTGCGTTTAGCCCTGGAATTGAGGGCCATTATCGCCGCCGCTGCGAGCATCGCTCGGGCACTGAGTCGATCACCTGATCCGGTGATGGATCGTCCTAGAATCGGTAAGGCTTTGAGGGGTACTGGCGCATTTCGGCTGCTTCGCGATTGGATCTTCGGACTTTCCTCCGATGCATGAGCCAGACCATCAGGACAAAACCCAAGGAAAGCAAGCATGAGCCCTGATGTCTACTGTCGAGAGAAAGCGGCCGCAAGCGGCTCAAGCTTCTACTACAGCTTTCTTTACTTGAGAGAGCCGATGCGCGCGGCGATGATGGCGCTTTACGCCTTTTGCCGCGAAGTTGACGACGTGGTCGACGAATGTTCAGACGCCGACTTAGCTGCTCGAAAACTAGACTGGTGGGAGGGGGAAATTAATCAGATGGCGCTTGGTAAACCCAGTCATCCGGTGACGATCGCACTTGCGCCTCACGTACGAGCACTCGAGCTGCCTGTCGGCAGATTTCACGCCGTCCTAGATGGTATGCGTATGGACTTGATGCTTCGGCGTTATCCCGACGAAGCCGCACTTTGGGTTTACTTGGATAGGGTTGCGGGCGCAGTGGGGCAATTGGCAGCGCGGATTTTTCATGCAAACCCAGGTAGCTGGTCAGAAGCGCTTGATAGCTATGCCATTGCCTTGGGGCGGGCGTTGCAATGGATCAACATCATCAGGGATGTGGGTGAAGACGCACGGCGCGGACGACTTTACCTGCCGCAACAATGGCTTGTTGACGCGGCTTTGGCTGAGGACAGCATCATCGCCTGCCGTGCAGATGTCAATCTTGCGCCGGTCCTTCAACGCGCCGCATTAGCCGCTCGCCAAGCCATGTTTCAGGCCTTTGAACATCTGCCAAGCGCGGCTCGACGGGCGCAGCGCCCAGGCTTGATCATGGCTGCGATTTACCATGATTTACTGGTATGCATTGAGGAAGAACGCTTCCAAGTCATGCACCAACGTGTCTCGATTACGCCTTTGCGTAAGCTCTACTTGGCCTGGCGAACTTGGCTTCTAGCTAGGCCTCCCCGCTTACCGTTGAGCTGACATCGCTCGTGGCCTATGAATAGTCAAGCAGTGCGAATCGCTGTGATTGGCGCAGGTTGGGCGGGACTCAGTTGCGCGCGTTTGCTACAAGATGCAGGGCTGAGTCCGAAAGTTTATGAGGCCACAAAGCAGGTGGGCGGCCGAGCAAGAGGCCTGCAAATTAGCCTCGGCGGCAAGGTTCACAGCTTAGACAATGGCCAGCATCTGATCGTGGGCGCTTATGCTTGTTTTCGTGAACTTTTCGCTCGCTATGGTGATCCAAAGCGCGCCGTCTTCCGATCGCCTGATTTCAACATCCGGCATAGTCTCGGCGATGGGCCGGCACAGGTTGCGGGCCAAGCCACGAAGACTGAGCAAAACGACAGCACTTGCAAGAGCATGCGGCTTACGCAAGCAAAAACGTTGCAGCACTGCCAGGCAATCGCGCTCGGCAGGCACAGCCAACCAGGCAGGCTGCGTAAGGCGCTCGCACTTAGCCTCGCTCAACTTGCCTGGCTACAGGGTGCAAAGCACATCCCATTTGGGAGTCTTTATGAACTCGCCGCGCTCATGCGTTTTGCCAAGTCCAATCCGCCGAGAGCTTCTTGTGCTGTCAACGACTGGCTTGATCCGCTCCGACTCAAACACAGTCTTGTTCAGCGATGGATCGCAGCGCTTTGTGAATCTGCTTTGAACTGCCCACGCGAACAAGCCTGTGCACTGCGACTGAGTACCGTCCTAAACGAGGCGATGGCGAGTGCCGAACTCGACGCAAGCCACTGGCTGCAACAAAACTGCGATTTGGGCGAATTGCTTGCAAAGCCATTACTCGAGGGTAGAACTGACTCGGACGAGCGCAGACACTCGGGTCCACTCGAACTCCATGGATCAAGCCGGGTGCTCAAGCTTATTTCAGTCAACGTAAGGCCAGAGCATAGGGGGGGCATAAACCATGAGCCACGCCCTGCCTGGTGGCTACGTATCGCGGGAAGCGATCAGCTCGAGGGACCGTTCGACCACATCGTGCTAGCACTCAGCCCCGAGCAAGCCCTTGCGCTTGTGCAAGCCTCTTTATCCTGCGACAACATGACTTGGCTTGCTTCGCTTGCGAAACGATTGAGCGAGCTTCCAAAGCCGCTTGGCATCCTCACCCGATGGATGTTGCTACAAAGAAAGCCCTTATCCGACAAGGAGCGCAGGCCAGAACTTCTTTTGCGCGAGCGGGGCGCGGCAGCCTGGCTTTTTCCTAGAAGCGGCAGCGATTGCGCGGGGCTAGTCCTTTCAGCTCAGCGAGACGCGAGTGAGGCACGTCGCGAAGCGGATGAAATACAAGCACGGTTTGGCATACAAGACATTGATTTTAAAGACATTTATGAGCGACAAGCAGCCACACCTTCAACTTATGGCACGGATTGGCCAGCTTTCGATCGATTTAAGGCGGCATCGCTTTGGTTAGCGGGAGACTGGGTTGGCGACGGCAGTGGACAGAGTCTGCCTGCAAGCCTGGAGTCGAGCTTGCGCAGTGCCCGCGCTTGCGCGCACGCCATTACCGATGCGATGACCTAGTGCCCGCGCTTGCGCGCACGCTATGACGGAGCGCTCGCGCCTTGATCAAATGCCAGCATATTGCCCAGGTATTCAGCCCGTCCACAAAACCTCAATCGCTTGATCAAGGCGATCAACGCCCACAATTTGTAAACCTTCGATAGCTGCCTTTGGCAGATTCGCTTTGGGGACGATCAAACGTTGATAGCCCAACTTGGCTGCCTCGCGAATCCGATCCTGACCACGCGGACAAGGCCGAATCTCACCGGCTAAACCAACTTCACCAAAAACAGCGATACCTTTCTCCAAAGCTCTGTTTTTAAATGATGAAACAATTGCAAACAAACTTGCAAGGTCAGCAGCAGGCTCATTGATCCTGACACCGCCGACCGCGTTCAAAAATACATCCTGATCATGGCAGGCAATCCCTGCGTGGCGATGCAAGACTGCCAGGAGCAAGGCAAGGCGCTGGGCATCGAGGCCAACCGCCAGCCTGCGTGCTTGCATCCCAGCACTTGCATCGAGCAAGGCCTGGATCTCAACAAGCAGCGGCCGACTCCCCTCTTGAGTAACTAGCACCGCCGATCCGGGCACAGGTTTAAGGTGCTGGGATAGAAAAATCGCCGACGGATTGGCTACTGGACGCAGTCCCCGCTCTGTCATTGCAAACACGCCAAGCTCATTGGATGAGCCGAACCGATTCTTGAAGCTTCGGACCAGTCGAAATGACGAGTGGCTATCGCCCTCAAAGTACAACACTGCATCGACCATATGCTCTAGCACGCGCGGTCCCGCAAGACTGCCCTCTTTGGTTACGTGGCCAATCATCACAAGCGTGCTTGCACCTTGCTTGGCACAGCGCGTGAGTTGCGCAGCACATTCGCGTACCTGAGAAACCGATCCCGGCGCAGCGCTGAGTGCATCAGTAAATAAAGTCTGAATTGAATCGATGACCACGAATAAAGGTTTACGTTCTGAAATCGCTTGAATAATTTTTTCAAGTGAAATCTCTGCTAGAAGGTCGATCGGCGCACTACCAAGACCAAGGCGTTGAGCACGCATCGCAATCTGCGCCAGTGACTCCTCCCCGCTCACATAAAGCACCCGAGACTGCGCCTGGGAAACATGTGCCGCGGTCTGCAACAGCAAGGTCGACTTGCCGATGCCGGGATCGCCGCCGATCAACACAACCGCACCTTGCACAAAGCCCCCACCCAAGACCCGATCAAATTCAAGCGAACCGCTTGAGAAGCGGTCCATATCGACGACTTCGACCGAGGTCATGGTGACCACTTCAGATACAGGTGCAAGCGACTCGTAGCGGTGGGCAGGCGATTTCTCGACCCGAACCTCACTTAACGTGTTCCAGGCTTGGCAACCCGGGCACTGCCCAACCCACTTGGGTACTTGGCTTGCACAAGCCGAACACTCGTAGAGCACTTTGCTTCGCGCTTGTTTCATACACCCTCTTCGTGCACTTGGTTGATGAGCACACGAGGCACTCTTGCAGTAAGACCACTCAAAAGCTGATAACCAATCGTGCCCGCGGCAGCGGCAACGTCGTCGACCGCCAAGCTATCACCCCAGAGTTGCGCAGGTGCACCCACGTCGATATCCGGATAGTCGGTCACATCAACGGTGATCATGTCCATCGACACCCTGCCTGCTAGCGGACAGCGATGCCCCGCTATCCAAACCGGTGTTCCGTCGGGCGCATGCCTCGGATAGCCGTCAGCATAGCCGCCGGCAAGCACGGCAATGCGACTGGGACGCTCGGCAACAAAACGCCCGCCGTAGCCAACGCGATCGCCGGACTCTAGGCTTTGAATGGCTAGGACCCTTGTTTCAAGCCGCATGACCGGAGCAAGTCCAAGCTCGCGTGCTCGCGTACCATCAAACGCAGATCCCCCAAACAACGCAATGCCCAAACGTAGCCAGTCTGCTCCAAGGGGCTCGGGCAAATCAGGACGCTGACTGCTCGCTCGACCCCCTCTTGTTTGCAAAAGACGCTGGGACGCAGCCGAATTTGAAAAACTACAAGGGATTTCTTGGTCGAGAGCTTTCACAGCCCTCAAAAGCCCCAGGATCGCTTGCTCACTTTGCACATCAGCCTCACGCGCGTCGGCGTTAGCAAAGTGTGCAAGCGCGCCAAGGCGAAAGCCCGCTCGGTGAAGCCGTTTGACATGACGCAAACCCTCAACCATTGAAAAACCTAAGCGATTCATGCCGCTGTTAAACTTCACCCAAAGCCTCGGGCCGCGCGCCCTCAGCGACGAAGCGTAGCGACTTGATTCGACCAGTTCAAGCTGCCAAGCCGAGTGCACAACAACATCGATACCTGCCTCCACACAGGCTAAGACATCAGCCTCGTCAAAGACGCCCTCCATTAACAAAATAGGCTTGCACCAACCCTTAGCGCGCAGTTCCAGAGCAAGATCTGGCTCGATAAGTGCGAGGCCATCCGCCTGTCCAAAGGCTTGCAAGGCAGCCACTAGCCCGTGCCCGTAAGCATTGGCCTTAACCACTGCCCAACACCGAATAGAACCAAGTTGTTTACGAAAAAACAGTAAGTTATCTCGCATACTTGAAACATCAATTAACGCTCGAAGCGGTCTAGCCATCGTCATTTCCTGTACTCAAAGCGTGATTGCCATGGTATAACCGCGGCCACATGAACAAAGGCTTTTACACGATTATGGCGGCGCAGTTCTTTTCTTCGCTCGCCGACAACGCGCTTCTCATCTCTGCGATTGCGCTGCTGATTGAAATGACGGCACCCGAGTGGATGAAGCCGATGTTGAAGCTTTTTTTCACGGTCAGCTATGTGGTGCTCGCCCCTTTCGTTGGAGCCTTTGCAGACGCTTTGCCAAAAGGCAAAGTGATGTTTTACACCAATGCCATCAAGGTTGTGGGCTGCGCAATGATGTTCGCAAGCATCCACCCCCTGCTCGCCTATGCCGTGGTCGGCTTGGGCGCGGCAGCGTACTCACCTGCCAAATACGGGATCCTTACCGAATTGCTTCCACCCAGCAAACTTGTCGCTGCAAACGGTTGGATTGAAGGGACAACGGTTGGGTCGATCATTCTCGGTACTGTGGTCGGAGGAGCGCTCATTAGTCCTTCGGTTTCGACCGTCATCGTAGGGCTCGGAATCCCAGGTGTTTATTCGCCCGCCACCGGTGCGATCGTTGTGATCGGCTTTGTGTACTTGCTGGCTGCCCTCATCAATTTGCGTATTCCTGATACGGGGGCACGCTATCAGAAACAGCATACCGATCCGATCCTCTTGATCCGAGAGTTTTGGCACTGCAACATGACGCTTTGGAGGGACAAGCTCGGTCAAATCTCCCTTGCGGTGACGACGCTTTTCTGGGGCGCGGGTGCAGTCCTACAATTTATCGTTTTGGAGTGGGCAAAGCAGCAATTAGGTCTTCCACTCAACCGAGCTGCGATTCTGCAAGGTGTTGTTGCCCTGGGCATCGCTGTCGGCGCGATGCTTGCGGCACGATTCGTTACCCTGCGCCGTTCCCCGAGAGTTATCCCACTGGGCATCGCCATGGGCGTTTTGGTGCCAAGCATGACCCTGGTGACCTCACTACCCGCCTCTTATCCTTTACTTATCCTGGTTGGCGGTTTAGCGGGTTTTTTTGTTGTGCCGATGAACGCCTTGTTGCAACACCGTGGCCACGTATTGATGAGCGCCGGCCACTCGATCGCCGTCCAAAACTTCAACGAAAATCTCAACGTACTGACCATGCTTGGGATTTACGCCCTACTTTTGAAGTTTGAACTGCATATCAACAGCATTATCTTGCTCTTCGGTGCCTTTGTCGCCATCACGATGCTATTGGTTCGGCAGCGCTACCTTCGAAATGCTAGGGAGCACGACTTGCGTGCATTGATTCTTGATCACGGCAAACATTGATGCGCTGCGAGCAGTTCGGCAAAACGCTGCAAATCCTCCCAAGCCTTTGCCTTGTCGTCAAGATTGCGCAAGAGGTAGGCCGGGTGATAAGTTACTAGCGCAGGAACTTCAAGCATCTGTGTCGCTCTGCCCATTCGAACATGCTGAGTCTTACCCCGCAGCGAGGCAATCGATGCCTCATGGCCCAGCAAGTGTTGAGCGGCAACACGCCCCATAATGAGTAAGGCCTTGGGTCTTAAGCGAAGTAGCTGAGCTTCTAGGTGATGCGCGCAGGCCAATGCCTCTTCAGGACTCGGATTGCGATTGCCAGGCGGCCGGCACTTAAGTACGTTTGCGATAAAGACATCGCGCGATCGGTCCCAACCCATGGAGAGCAGCATTTGATCGAGCAGCTGCCCCGCCATGCCAACGAAGGCCTCACCTTGAAGATCCTCTTCCGCACCCGGCGCCTCACCAATAATGGCCCAGCGTGCTGACTCGGTCCCTGAGCCAAACACCGTTTGCTTGCGACTTTGCCACAGCGCACAGGCCTTACAGCTTGCCACCTGATGTCGGAGTTGATCCCAATCGACTGGCTCTACCACCGCCGACTCAGTCGTCCGACGCTGCCAACGCGGACCCAAATCGAGCGCTTCCCAGGCACGAATCTGCTGATCAGACCAGGTCATGGATGCTCGGCTCTAAGACGACAACGCAGCACCCAAGCGTCTTCTCTCGCGCCACTGCGCGACGGGTAATAGCCTCTTCGGGTTCCGATTTGCTCAAACCCACAGGCAGCGTAAAGACGGCATGCTGCGTGATTGCTTGGTCTTACCTCAAGCAAGATGCTTTGTGCACCTTCTTCAAAACAGTGTTGCATGATCCAGTCCATCAAAGCGCGCCCGAGGCCTCGGCCTTGCTCATCGGCGCTTACAGAGATGTTCAGTAAATGAATTTCATCGACGATCCACATCAGCAAGGCGTAAGCCCTAAGCTTGCCCGGCATTTCGATGGATTCAAGCAACCAGCCTTCGTGTCCGGCCTTGAGCGAGTCCCGAAAATTACCTTCGCTCCAGGGAAAATCATAGATTCGCCGCTCGATGGCGGCAACCCGATGAAGGTCTAAGAGGCTCATGGGCCGCAACCCCCGGAGACCAGCTTTACGAATCGGCAGGCTGACCATTGGAGCTTGCTAAGTCCCGGTGGCTAGGCTTCGTGATCGACGATAGGCTCGTTGGGCACTGAGGTCCATCGCAACCTCATCGCGTACATAGTGTGCTTGAATCGCATCGGCGCACAAGGGTGCCACGCCGTTTTCGGTTCTCATAAGCCCCAAACGGGCCAGTGCTCCAAGCAAGCTTAGGGGCTCAGGAACGATCCAGTGAAAGCTTCGGCTTGCAAGGCGCTGTCGTCCTCCTTGATCGGTCCCAACCGCGCAGGCGGCAAGCCCGCAGTTGGCAAGCCCGTCACGGAACATGGCAAGCCGGTCATGGGACGCGGCGTCGCTTGCAATAAGGACTAATGCATCCCCTGGCTCGGCGGCTGATAACTCCCGCAATCGCTCAAGAACTTGCTCCAGACTTAAGGCTGTGACTGAATCGCTATCTGATGA
>JACCEE010993894.1_pt1 | contig 57475 bp, 52 predicted proteins | sample 7449931 | NCBI WGS metagenome assembly JACCEE01 (sample SAMN15323457, study PRJNA562643) | freshwater metagenome | isolation source: river surface water | place: USA:Blue River Watershed | collected 2017-08-19
ACACGCTTACCCCTGGCACTTGCTTCATGATGGATGTATTGGGCGATCGGCGTTGATCCAACAAAACTGATCGCCTGTACCAAGGGATGTTGTAACAAGGCATCGACAGCGACCTTATCTCCTTGCACCACATTAAAAACACCATCAGGCAGGCCCGCCTGCTTGAGTAAATCAGCAATCATCAAGGAGGCAGAGGGGTCGCGCTCAGAAGGCTTGAGCACGAAACTGTTTCCGCTTATCAGCGCCATCGGAATCATCCAAAGCGGCACCATAAAGGGGAAATTAAAAGGCGTAATCCCAGCGCAAACACCAAGAGGCTGACGTAGGTGCCAGTTGTCGATACCGCCACCCACATTGTCGGTATGCGAAGTTTTCAGCAAATGCGGCGCACCACAAGCAAACTCAACGACTTCAAGGCCTCGAACCACTTCGCCTTTTGCATCGCTAAAAACTTTGCCATGTTCCCGAGTGATACAGGCTGCGAGATCATCGTGATGCTTTTCAATAAGTTCTTTAAACTTGAACATCACGCGCGCACGCCGCAAAGGCGAAGTCTCAGCCCAAGCCCCAAAAGCCTTGTGAGCTGATTGAACCGCTGTATCAACATCACTCGCATCGGCAAGTAAGACCTCGCTTGCAACCGCGCCAAGCGCAGGGTTGTAGACGGGTGCTAGCCGAGCCGATTGGCCTATGTGAGGCTTTCCCTCAATCCAGTGGGCGATAGTGGCTGTGCTTTGACGGATATTCATCACAACCTGCCTTTAAGGTCTGGTTTGCACAATCAAACCGCGAAGCGAATCAACCATGTGCTGGACCTGCTTAACGCTACTAATGAACGGAGGTGCCATGGCGATCGTGTCGCCCGTAAATCGCAAGAGCAGGTTCGATTGCAGACCAGCCTCAAACACCGACGTAGCACGAAGACCAGGCTTGCCTGCTATGGGTTTTAAATCGATCGCTGCAGCACAACCGATGTTTCTAATATCGATAACATCAGGCAGATCACGAAGACTATGGATCGCTTCTTCAAGGACAGGCTCAAGTGCCGCGCTCGCCTGAATCAGTCCTTCTTCTTTCATGACGTCAAGCGTTGCCAAACCGACACCGGTTGCCATCGGATGCCCTGAGTAGGTATAGCCGTGGAAAAGCTCGATCACAAACTCGGGGCCATGCATAAAGGCATCGTAGATGTCCTTTCGAACGATCACACCGCCCAAGGGAATCACGCCATTGGTCACCGCTTTGGCAAAGGTGATCATGTCGGGCATGACATCGAAGCGCTGGGCAGCGAAGTTCGTGCCCAGGCGACCAAAGCCGGTAATCACTTCATCAAAAATTAGCAAAATGCCGTATTTCGTACAAATTTCGCGAAGCTTTTTTAGATAGCCTACCGGTGGGACCAGCAAGCCTGTCGATCCTTGAACTGGCTCAACAATGACTGCAGCGATGCTTGATGCATCGTGCAGGGTGACCATGCGTTCTAGCTCGTCGGCAAGATGGGCACCCCAGCTTGGCTGCCCCTTGGAGAAGGCCATTTCACCAAGATTGTGTGTGTGGGGTAAATGATCAACACCGTTTATCATTAAGGATGCAAATGCTTTACGGTTTGCCGGAATACCTCCCACCGAGATCCCGCCCAAGCCAACACCGTGATAGCCGCGCTCGCGTCCAATCATACGAAAGCGTGTGGCCTCTCCTTTGCAACGATGAAAGGCATGGGCAATCTTCAGTGCTGTATCAACAGCCTCAGAACCTGATGAGGTAAAAAAGACATGATCCATGCCTGCCGGCGCCATGGCGGCTACCCGCTCGGCGAGCTTGAGTGTTGACGGCGCAGCGCACTGAAAGGCTGGGGAATAATCCAGCGTCGAGACCTGCTTGGTGACCGCTTCGACAATTTTAGGATGGGCATGTCCCAAAGGACTGCACCACATACCCGATAAGCAGTCGAATAATTGGTTTCCGATTGCATTGGTGTAGTAAGGACCGGAGGCCGACACCATGGTTCGCGCATGCGGTGAGGCCTTGAAGTGTCGATTCGGTGTGAAGGGCAACCAGTAGGACTCGGGATTAACCCCGCGAAGATCAGGATGAAGGTTGGCAAATTCCGCAACAGGCTGGTTCATGGCTTAGCTCCCTTTAATGCCACTCGTTAGGACGCTGGACTTCGGATGGTTTAGAACGACGTACATCATCATTATGCGACTTTAGGGCCCGATCGCAGGCTTCGGCATCAGTCGATTACAGGGCAAAACATCGGCAAGGGCGGACCATCGCCCTCGGTGGGCTTAAACACAAGCTTCACACGTTGGCCGATTCGTACCGCTTCAGGGTCACAGTCGACAATATGCGTCATCATCCGAGGACCTTCGTCGAGTGTCACATAGGCAATAACAAAGGGCTGAGGAAGCGCCTTGCGCGTGATGCTGTAGGTGTAAATCTCACCCCGACCGCTCGCTTCTTCCCAATCGGTCTCGCCCATGCAAAAAGGGCAAAGCGCGCGGGGAAACCAGTGTGCCTTGGCGCAGTCCTTACATCGCTTGATAAGAAAGCGGCCTGCCTTAGCCGCCTCCCAAAACCCAGCCTGGTCGCCCAAGATACGGGGTGCACTGTAGCTGATGGGCTTTTGATCGCTCGTTGACATTATTCGCGCTCCATAATCAAGGTGGCGCCGGCATGGCGACCCGATAAGGTACCGCCTGTGCCATGGGCTAAGGCCAGATGACAGTTTGGCACCTGGACGGCAGGGTGAGCCTCGGCACGCAATTGGCGGACCGCTTCAATGACCTTGGTAATCCCGCCACGATTTGCCGGGTGGTTGTTACAAAGTCCACCACCATCGGTATTAAAGGGCAACTTTCCAACGCCTGAAATCAAGTTACCGTCTGCTACAAAACGTCCGCCTTCACCCTTTGGACAAAAACCTAAATCCTCAAGCTGCATGATCACCGTGATGGTGAAGCTGTCGTAGATTGATGCATATTGAATATCAGAGGGCTTCACGCCGGCTTGTTCAAAAGCACGCTGCCCAGACCATCGCCCGGCGCTGAAGGTCAAATCAAAATAGCCTCCTGCGGGCCCCTTAACCGCTTCGCCCGCTCCAATCACCTTGATAAGCGGCCGCTTGAGCGAGCGCGCGATCTCTGGTCGGGTTACCACCAGGGCTCCGCCACCGTCGCTAACCACACAACAGTCAAGGCGTCTCAGCGGATCCGAAATCATCGGCGAGTCCATGACTTCTTGGACCGTAACGACATTGCGCAACATGGCATGCGGGTTGTGTTGGGCATGATGGGATGCTGCGACCTTCACCCAGGCCATTTGCTCAAGGGTGGTGCCAAATTCATGCATATGACGCATGGCAGCCATGGCATAGGAATTGACGGTAACCGAGGTAAACGGTGTTTCAAACGGGGCATCGGGCAAATTCTCACCCCAGTTACGCGGCACCAACCCGCTTGAGCCCTCCGAACGCGGGCGCCCGGCCAGGGTGATCAAGGCGATATTGCAGTGACCTGCAGCAATCGCTTGCGCCGCATGCGCCACATGAACCAGATACGACGAGCCGCCTGTATCGGTGCTATCGATGAACCGAGGCTTAATGCCCATGTAATCGATCATGTTCAAGGGGCCCAGTCCTGGAGCGTCGCCAGCGCATAAGTAGCCATCGACGTCTTCAAGCTTCAGACCGGCATCTTCAAGCGCTCCTTTGGCTGCCTCAGCGTGCAATTGGGCCACCGACTTATCGGGTGCCTTGCGTGTTGGGTGTTCGTAGGCACCCACAAGGTAAGCCTGTTGGTTCATCGAAACAACCCCGCAAAAAATCGCTTAATCAATCCCCAAAGAAGGCCTATGGCATTGAGCTCTTGCACAGGCGCAGCTTTGCCCTGCGCGTGATTGGCTGCATCGATATCGGTTGCAGCTTCGGCAGCTGGTCCACTTGATGCAGCACTTGATCCACCCGTCTGTGCCGACGATTCTCCAGCCACTGGCTTGGCGCTTTGTTGCATAGCCTGCATTTGGGCGCGATTTGAGAAATTCTGCGCAAACTGGCCAAGAATCATGTCAGACACCGAATTCATCATCCGTCCGCCAAATTGCGCGAATTTCCCCGTGACCGTCACTTCGGCCTTACCCACCAATTTGCAGCTGGTTGCGTCCACAACGATCAAACTGGCCGTGAGGTCCATGCTGGCTGAGGATCCGCCCTTGTCAGCGCCTTTGCCAAGCATTTGTATTTGATAAGCCGCGGCATCGACGCCTTTGAGTTCGATATCGCCGCCAAAATTGGCACTGGCAGGTCCCACCTTTACTTTCACCTGACCCTTGAAGTGGGTATCGTCGACCTTTTCGGTAATGCTCGCGCCTGGCATGCAGGTCGCAAGCGCCTGAACATCTGAGAGCACCTGCCAGGCCGCTTCGAGCGGCGCGGCAACTGGGTACTCTTTTTCCAACACAACCTGCATGGTCGTACTCCTTTGACAAGACAGTCGATGATAGTCGCATTACTATCGAAGGGTTAAGTCCTAAGACTCGATAAACCACAGCAACGGAACGAAGCAATGGATAGCACCGACTTTTCAGTACTCAATACCTGCATTGGCTGGATGGAACAGTCGCGCCGCGTAGCCCTCGTTACGGTTGTAGAAACTTGGGGCTCATCGCCACGCCCAGTAGGCTCGTGGCTTGCCGTACGCGATGATGGCCAGGTCGTCGGGTCAGTCTCCGGGGGCTGTGTCGAAGACGATTTGATTGCGCGGGTTCAAAGCGAAATCATGCCGGCGTTAAAGCCCCAGACGGTGCTTTATGGTGTGAGCAAAGAGGAGGCTGCGCGATTTGGCTTACCTTGCGGGGGCAGCGTTCGCGTTGTTGTCGAACCCCATCCAAGCCTTGAAGGCTTGCGGCAACTGCGCAGTCGTGTTGCTGAAAAGCGCATGAGCCTTCGAGTGCTGGATATGGCAAGCGGCGATTTTGAGATTCGCGATGCAAACCGCGCCGACCACTTTCGATTCGACGGCAAACAAATGTATTGTGTCCATGGGCCAAGGTGGCGTTTGATCATGATCGGTGCAGGCCAGTTGTCTCAGTATTTATGCCAAATGGCCCTCGCTGCCGATTACCAGATCGTCGTCATCGACCCTCGCGACGAGTTTGCCGAAGGTATTCAGTTTCCTGGCGTTGAGTTCTCGCGCGGCATGCCCGATGACGAACTGGTTCGTCTCGGCATTGATAACCACACCGCTGTGGTCGCGCTTACCCACGATCCCAAACTCGACGATATGGCTCTGCTCGAAGCCCTGAAATCACCGGCTTTTTACATCGGGGCCTTGGGGTCGCGAGCCAACACGGCCAAACGCAAAGAGCGCTTAAAGCTCTTTGACCTAAGCGATGAAGAAATTGCGCGGCTTTATGGCCCTGTCGGGCTCTTTATCGGCGCAAAAACACCGCCCGAAATGGCCATCTCGATACTTGCCGAAATCACCGCTGCCAAATACGCCGTCGCTATTGTGCAGCGACGCGACGACAGCTCCATGGCTGCAAGTGCTTGTTCAGTAGAGCGCGTATCCACCGTCGATTAAAAACGAATCGCCGGTATGAAATGCGGAGGCTCGGCTCATCAAATAAACTGCAATGCCGCCGAAGTCCTCACCCTCGCCCCAACGTCGCATAGGCACACGTTGCAGCACATGGCTGGCAAATTTTTCATTGCTGGTTAGACCAGCGGTCATATCAGTGGCGATCCAACCGGGAAGCACCGCATTGGCAGTAATGCCATAGCGCGCAAACTCAACCGCAAGTGCGCGGATCATACTCACCATACCGCCCTTGGTGGCACCGTAATGCTCATTGCGCGCAGCGCCCTCAATGGCTGCCAGTGAGGCAGTCCCAATCAGTCGCCCGCCTTGGCCCCGCTCAACCAAATGTCGCGCCGCTGCCCGGAAGGTGTAAAAGGCACCATCCAGATTCACGGCCATGACACGCCGCCACTCATCGGCGGTCATCTCAACAAAGGATTTCTTGCCGCCGCCACCAACACCAGCATTGGCAAAACAAGCGTCGATTTTTCCCATCTCCGCAAGGCTTTTGGCAAAGACCTCTTCAACTTCCGATTCCTTGGAAACATCACACTGAAAAGCGCGCAGCTTGCGTCCGCTCGGTGCGAGTTGGGCAAGTGCTTTTGCGTTTTTTTCCGCATTAGTTCCCCAAATCACCACATCGGCTCCCGCCTCTGCCACCGCCTGTGCCATGCCCAGACCGATGCCAGAGTTTCCCCCAGTAATCAAAGCGACCTGGCCGGTCAAATCAAATGCTTTGTATCCACTCATCTGCTAAGAATCCTTTCTCGCGCGTCAATCATGGCAAAAAATTCAAAAAGTTGAACCTGTTGCCCCGACTGACATGCTCAAGCTAGCCGGACTTCTCGTCAATCTGGATTACGATCGCAGCGCTTCCGATGAAGGCCAAAAAGGCCTCCAATCAGCCTGCGAATAACATTTTTGGAACGACAACCCCTCATGCAAGCCAACGATTTCATTCAGGACATCCGCAAAGGCTACCCCGAACTTGAGCCCGATAAGGACTATCCACCCCTGCAGTGGCGTAGTGTTCGCGACGAAGTGAGTGATGTGGAATGGCAGGCCCGCGTGGATTGTGCTTGTGCTTACCGCCTGGTCAAGCACTTCGCGATGGATGACTTAATTTATAACCATATTTCGGTCCGTATTCCAGGCAGCGACAGCTTTTTGCTCAACGCCTTCGGACTGCTCTATGAGGAAATTACCGCTTCAAGTCTTATCAAGATCAATCTCGCAGGTGATGTGTTGTGGGCCCCCGATTTCCCGAAAGGCCTGGCCTATCAGTTCAATCCAGCTGGCTGGGTGATTCATGCCGCCATACACGAAGCACGACCTGAACTTGAGGGCGTCATCCATACCCACTCACTAGCAACGATGGCAGTCTCGGCGCTTGCACAAGGCTTGCTGCCAATCACGCAGACAGCCATGCGCTTTGAGCATGTTGGCTACCACGACTATGAGGGTGTTGTACTGGAGTTAGGTGAGCGCGAGCGACTACGCCATAATCTTGGGCAAAACGATGTCATGTTTTTGCGTAATCATGGCGTGCTAGCAGTTGGCCGTTCGATTGCCGAAGCGTTCAACAATACTTACCGTATCGAGCGCGCATGCAAAGCCCAATTGCTTGCTTCAGCTTGCAGTACATCGTTGGTCATGCCGCCTGCAAGCGTGGTCGCAAAAACAAATCATATGTATAAGCCCGGTTCACGACGCCCTTATGGGTTGCTTGAATGGCCTGCCATGCGAAGACTTGCCGATCGCATCGATCCATCTTATAAAACCTAGCTCATGACTAAACCGCTGCTGCTTGAACTGGGCGAATTCGCATCGGCAACGATGCAACAAAGACTCGACCCTGATCTCTGTCATCATGCCAAGCGCGCACTGATCGACTTTTGTGCCTGTGCGATCGCTGGCTGGAACGAAGAGCCGATGCCCTTGCTACGTGCTGCGCTCGCCCATGAAATGGACCCAGCAGTCCCGCAAGCCAGCAAGACGCTGATGGGTGAGGCATGCAGCCCTCGTACAGCGGCCCTGCTGCAGGGCACCGCTGCTCATCTGGTTGAATTCGATGACATCTTTAAAGATGCGATTTATCACCCCGGGGCGCCTACGATTGGCGCAGCCTTAGCCCTTGCAACCATGCAGCATTCGAAAGGGATTGATTTGCTGCGTGCAGTGATTGCAGGCTATGAGATTTCCACTCGAATCGGGGTGGTCATGGGGCGAGCGCATTACCGCTACTGGCACAACACAGGAACGATCGGAAGCTTCGGCGCCGCCGTCGCTGCAAGCGCTTTGTTAAAGGCCAAGCCTGCCCAGATTCAACATGCATTAGCGGTGGTTGCCTCGTTTGCTGCAGGTTTGCAGCAGGCTTTTCGCATGGATTCGCACTCAAAACCGCTTCACGCAGGTCGTGCTGCTGAGGCAGGCGTACTCGCAGGTCTTGGGGCAAGCAAGGGCCTTATCGGCTCGCTCGATGTACTCGACGGTGATGCAGGTTTTGGTGTTGCCATGAGCAGTGCCGCAGACTGGTCCAAGGCAACCGAGGCTTTAGGAAGCCGTTGGCATATTGCATCGATGACCTTTAAAAACCATGGCTGTTGTGGCCATACTTTCGCGGCGATCGATGGTGCATTGATCTTGCAGCAAAGACTCCAACTCAGTCGCAACAACATCCTCGAAGACATTCAATCCATCGAGGTTGCAAGCTATGCAGAAGCGCTTGCGGTTGCCAATATTGCCCAACCAAGAACCGCTGCCGAGGCTAAATTCAGTATGCGCTATGTTGTTGCCCATGCGCTGCTTTATGGCGCCGTTCGACTCGATGCGGTATCAGCGTCAAGACTCGAAGATCGCGCAATACGCGAACTCATGAAGCGAATCGAAGTGCGCGAAGACGCTGCCATCAGTGCTGCCTTTCCTAAGCAACGAGCAGCAAGCGTGACCATTAATCTGCGTGATGGAACGCGCGAAACGCATTTCCAACCAACAAGAATCGGTGACCCCGATGCACCCTTATCGGACGCCGCACTGAGCGATAAATTTTTAGAATTATCAAGCGCCCAATTGGGGGAAACCGGCGCAAGCGCTGCGCTTGAACGACTCTGGCATATAGAACACTCAAACGATAACCTTTGCTTTAGGAGACCCACGTGACACATGCCCTTCAATCGTTTCAAGGATCGAGCGATCAAGCCACACAGACGATCTCAAGCGCTTCTGACTGCAGACAGCAACGACTCACCGGCGAGGATGCTCTCCGCCGCCAAACCCTGAAGGCACTTAGTCTTGGACTTTTTGGCAGCGTAGGCCTAGGTCTGAGCGATGCAACTCATGCACAAGCTAACTACCCTTCAAAATCGGTTCGAATCATCGTACCCTTCAGTGCAGGTGGCACCACCGATATATTGGCCCGCGAAATGTCTGGCCACTTCACCGAACGTTGGAAGCAAAGTTTTGTCGTTGAGAACAAGGGAGGTGCAGGAGGTACCTTAGGCACCGATTTAGCGGTCCGCGCTCCTGCTGATGGGTATACCTTGCTTTGTGCTTCGGTTGGCCCCTTGGCTGTGAATCCCACACTGATTAAAAAGCTTTCGTATAACCCACTCGTTGACCTCGTCCCGATTGTTCTCATCGCTGATGTTGCGAACGTATTGGTCGTCAACCCAAACGTTAACGCGAAAACGGTGGAGGAGTTCATCAAGCTGCTCGAGCAAAATCCTGATAAATTCAATTACGGTTCAACCGGTATCGGAACAGCCGCCCATTTGTCAGGTGCGCTTTTTGGCATTCGCACGAAGACGAAGATTCAGCATATTCCGTATCGCGGGGCAGAAGCCGTGCAAGACCTGCTTGCTGGCCGTATTCAATTCATGTTTGCGACAGCACCTTCGATCATGCCCCAAATTAAGGCCGGAAAAGTAAGAGCGCTCGCGGTCACCAGTCTCGAACGGAGTCGGGCATTGCCTGAGGTACCAACGATGAAAGAGCGCGGTTTATCCGATTTCGATTCGGGTTCGTGGTTTGGTTTTCTTGCTCCAAAGGGCGTGCCCGATCAAGTCGTTCGCGAAATCAATAAGGCAACCAACGAAGCGCTCAAACTGCCTGCCGTACAAACGAAACTCATTACCGCTGGAGCCGATCCAGTAGGCGGTTCGCCTGCTGATTTTTATAATTTTATAAAGACTGAAACTGCAAAATGGCGAAATGTGATCATCGAAACCGGTGTTGAACCCCAGTAATCAGCGATGACGAAGCCCAGGATTCTTGCGACCAAATCGCTTGACCGAGCGATTGAGTCGCTATTTCTTGAACGATTTGATTTTCATATTGCCAAAGATGCAAGCATTGAGTCGATTGCCGAGGCAGCGCAACGGCTCGACCCTCAGGGGATGGTCGTCCGAGACGACCTACCCGATACGATCGCTGAGCTTGCGCCATCGTTAGTCCATATCGCACGCCATGGCAGTGGCGTCGATGTGATTCCTGTGAAAGCCTGTAGCGATGCGGGGATTTGCATTAGCAGAGTACCTGGTGGCAACGCGGTAAGTGTTGCCGAGTGGTGCTTAAGCCAGATCTTATCGCTCTTGCATCGCCTGCCCGACATCGTCGAGGCAAGCCGAAACGAGGGTTGGTCCATCGCACGAAAGCGTTTCACCGGAGCCGCCGTTGATCTGGCAGAAAAGAAGGTGTTGATCCTAGGTTTTGGTGCTATCGCGCAACATTTAAGTCATATGCTTTGTATCGGCCTGCGGGCTAAGGTCACGATCGCATGCCGACGCCCCGAAGCCTTTAAGGCTGAACATGCTTCGCTTGAATTTATATCGATGAGCGAGGCACTTGCCGCATTGCCTCAGACTGAGGTCTTGGTACCTTGCATCGCTCTGAGCGCGTCGACTGAGGGCCTCGTCAGCCAATCATGGTTTGACGCGCTACCAGCACGAGCGATTGTGGTCAATGCCTCACGAGGCGAAGTGCTCGACGAACAGGCCATGTGCAAAGCCTTGGTTGAGGGGCGCCTTGCCGGCGCGGCGATCGATGTGGTTGCAAGTCGCAGCTTAGCAAGCGATTCACCGCTTTGGCAGACCCCGCGTCTTGTGATCACACCGCATTTAGCGGGACATACCGCAGACGCACATCAACGAAACGGCATGTCCTGTCTTGAGGCATTGACCGAGTCATTATTGCTAAACCAATGTCCCAAGCATGCGATAAATCCTGAGGTATGGCCTCAGGCCTTAGAACGCATGAGGAATTGATGCGCTTAATTCGGATAAAGCCCAAGACCTTGCATCCTCAAGCGACACAGCCCAAGTAGCGCACTAATCCAGGGCGTATCCATACCAAGATGCTTTGCGATTTCCTGCACTACGGTCAGCAGGGCATCAAGTTCAACCGGTCGCATGGCTTCAACATCTTGAAGCATCGAAGTCTTAAAGGCTCCGAGTTGTTTTGTGACGGCATTGCGTTGTTCGGGTGATTGCTGAATCAAACAGCCAAATCGCTCACCAATCACTTTCGCTTCTTGCATGACCGAAACACAAAAGCGATTGACTTCGGGGTCCCCAAGCATCTTGTCGATGGTTGCCCCTGTGATCGCCGAAACCGGATTCATGGTCATATTGCCCCAGAGCTTGAACCAGATATCGTCCTGAATGCGCAATGAAGCTTCAGCGGCAAAGCCTGCTGAACGAAAAAGGCCACAGACTTCGTCGAGCCTTTGTGAGGCTCCACCCTGCGGCTCGCCGAAAATCACGCGAGTACCCATGGCGTGAAGAACATGGCCTGGAGACGGGGTTGAAGCACTCATGTGCAAGACACTTCCTAGCAGCGCATCGCGCGGGATCGCCCGATCGAGTGCTGCGTCAGGATCGACACTTCGAAGTCTTAGATCCTTACAAGGCCCGCCAAACCCCTGAAAGAACCACCACGGCACACCATTCATCGCGGTCAGCACCACACCGCTATCGGCACGCAATTGCGCAATCGCCTCAGCAAGATGGGGCAAGGCAGGTGCTTTCACTGCAACGATGACAAGATCGTGTTGTCCCAGTTCTCGTGCTTGATCACTGACTTTCAACGGGAGCTTTATTTGCTGTCCCGCTTGCTCAAGCGTCAAACCACCCTGGCGTACAGCCGAAAGTGTTTGACCCCTGGCCAAAGCCTTGACCTGATAACCAGCCTGTATCAATTTGGCTGCAATAAGCCCGCCCATCGCACCAAGTCCGACGATTGCAATATTCATAGCAAATGGCTGTTTGACGTGAGGAGAGGCTGCAATACTTTGCCAGGGTTCATCAATCCCATCGGGTCAAAGGCTACTTTGATTCGTTGCATCAACTTGATTTCAACGGCGGATTTATAACGTGCGGCTTCATCACGTCGCAGGGTACCCAGGCCATGCTCGGCAGACACCGATCCTCCAAAAGCTGCTACCGCATCATGGGTGATCTGATTAATCGATGGTTGTAATTGCAAGAAAGCGTCTTCATGAGCTTTATCGCTAAAGGCCGCAGGCGGTGAAACGTTATAGTGCAAATTGCCATCGCCCAAATGCCCAAAACAAACCATACGGATCCCAGGGTGCGCTTTTTGCAAAGCAGCATCGGTTTCTCTAATAAAGCGTGGTATCTCTGAGATCGGGACCGATATATCGTGCTTAATGTTTTTCCCCTCAGCCGCTTGAGCCTCAGAAACATTTTCACGAAGTGCCCAAATGGCTTTAAATTGAGCCATTGTCTCTGAGATCGCAGCGTCTTTGGCCAAGCCTTGATCAATGGCCTGAGCGAGCAAGGACTCGAGCGCCTGACCGGCCTGAGCGTCGCTTTGAGCACTCGATAGTTCTAATAAAACATACCAAGGGTAGCGCTCTTGCAAGGGCCTGCGACAATCAGCAAAGTGGCGTGTAACCAGCTCGATACAAAAATCAGATAGAAGCTCAAATCCTGTTAGTGAATCGCCAGTCTGACCCTGGGCCAGCGAAAGCAATGCAAGCGCTTGCTCGGTACTTTCCAGGCCAACCAGCGCGCACCGTCTTGAAGCAGCCGCTGGATACAGTTTTAAAACCGCTGCTGTGATCACGCCCAAAGTACCTTCGGCGCCGATGAAAAGGTCGCGCAAGTCGTAGCCTGTATTGTCCTTGCGCAAACCTCTTAGACCGTTCCAAATATCACCATCGGCGGTGACCACTTCCAAACCAAGGCAAAGATCTCGGGCATTGCCAAAGCGCAATACCTGAACACCGCCTGCGTTGGTTGAGAGATTGCCCCCAATCGTGCATGAACCTTCGGCTGCCAGTGATAAAGGGAAAAATCGGCCTGCTTCGCTAGCTGCCTCTTGAATCTGCTGCAAAATACATCCTGCCTCAACGGTGATCGTGTTGTTGATCGGATCCAACGCACGAATCGATTTCATCTTAGCTAGCGACAAGACAATCGAGCGTCCGGTGTCATCGGGTACGCTTCCTCCGCTTAGCCCCGTATTGCCTCCCTGGGGTACGACTGCGACTCGATGCTCGACGCACCAGCGAATCGCCGCAGCAACCGATTCAGTGGTTTCAGGCATGACCACGGCGAGCGCATGTCCACGCATTCTTTTGCGCCAGTCGATTAGGTGGGGTGCCATGTCGTCAATGGCAGTCAATACACGGCCCTGGATGCGTTCGCTGAGGCTTGGTAACTGTTGCCTCAGGCTTTCCATACTCATCATCTCATCGGCCCTGAAAATTCGGTGTTCTCTTTTCCATAAATGCCCTGGCGCCCTCGCGATAATCCTCGCTTTGAGCACAACGCGCCAAAGCTTCCACAATCTCGGGCCGTGCTGCGATTTCTTGAACATGGGCACTGCTCAGCGCAGCCACGGTTCGCTTGAGTGCAGCAATGGTTAAGGGTGCGTTCTCAGCGATTGAACTTGCAAGGGCATCCACATGTTGATCGAGCTGATCGACTGATACCACTTCACGAACAAAACCCATGCTTAAGGCCGCGCTTGCCGGAAAGATTCTTGCCGTCATAAACATATCTAAGGTGTTGGCCATACCTACCACCGATATGAATCTTGCAATACCCTGCGTCCCGTAGCCAAGGCCAAGACGAGCCGCTGGCATGCGAAATCGGGCATCGTCTGCAGCGATGCGCAAATCGCAGGCTGCTGCAAGCCCTAATCCGCCACCAAAGCAGATGCCTCGAATCTTCGCAATCACAGGCTTGCTTGCCTTAGCAGGTGCACCGTAGGCGGCCTCAACGGCAGCGCTAAAACGTCGCTGATCCTCGGGATCCGTTCGTTGCGCTTCAAAGGTTGAAATATCTGCGCCTGAGACAAAGGCTTGATCGCCATCACCCTGCAATACGATCACCCGCACACTCGGGTCTGCATCAGCCTGGGCGATGTGATCAGCCAGTGACTGCCACATATCGCGCGACATTGCGTTGCGCTTTGCAGGATTGCTAATCACCAGGTTTCTAACCGCACCCTGCTGCCTCGAGAAAACCGTTCCATTCATGGTCGATCCCTTATATGTTTTGAACCATCCTAAAGAACACCCTCAGCCTTCAAAGCTTCGATCGCCGCGGCTGAAAGCCCAAGCTCACTCAGGATGCTTTGGTTATCCTCACCGCGTTGGGCAATCGGTTTTGCAATCCGCCCGGGTGTACGGCTGAGCTTGGCAGCTTGGGCAATCAGCTGAATATCGCCGCGCTCTTGGTGTTGGACGGTTTCAGCGATACTGGCATGCCTAACTTGCGGATCAGCGAAGACCTCGTCCATGCTGTAAATCGGCCCGCAAGGAACACCGGCCTCGTTGAGCTTTTCAATCCAATGCGCTTTAGTCGCCTTTTGAAAGGCCACGCTCAGCAATCGATTGAGCGCAACACGGTTTTTCGATCGTAAAGCATTGCTCGTGAAGCGCTCATCGGCAAGCAACTCAGGGACTTCCAAAACCTCGCATAGCGCTTTCCACATGGCTTCGCCCGATGCACCAATATTGACGTAGCCATCCGCGGTGGGATAGCTCGATGTGGGCATGCCGGTCGGATGGTCATTACCCACCGAGCGAGGCACCTCCCCATCGAGCAGGTAGCGCGCTGCCTGAAAGTCCATTAAGGCAATGCCCGCGTGTAAGAGCGAGGATTGAACCCATTGCCCCTTGCCAGAGTGCTCGCGCTCAAGCAAGGCCGTGAGAATGCCAAGCGCACAAAATAGGCCTGCAGCCATATCACACACCGCAGCACCGGCCCGCATGGGTTCACCGTCTACAGGGCCTGTGACGCTCATCAGACCGCTCATGCCCTGAGCGATCTGGTCAAAACCCGGACGTTCGCGATAAGGACCATCCTGCCCAAAGCCCGAAATACTTCCTAATATGATTCGGGGATTGATCTTGTTCAATGACTCATAGTCAATGCCGAGCCTGTCCTTCACATCGGGCCTGAAGTTTTCAACCACCACGTCGGCAGTTTTGACCAGTTCGAGAAAGAGTTCAAGCCCTCTGGGGTGCTTCAAATTGAGGGTAATCGAACGCTTATTTCGGTGCAGGTTTTGAAAGTCAGGTCCATCGCGTGCACCGGTCATCATGTCGGGGCGGCCCGAGGATGCCGAAGGCTCCACCTTGATAACGTCGGCGCCAAAATCGGCAAGTTGTTTCACACAGGTCGGGCCTGCGCGAACCTGCGACAAATCGAGCACGCGGAATCGCGCGAGCGCCCCTTGCGGCATGATGCTCGGCATATCAATCTCCATCACTGAGAAACGAAACCGCAAGTTACACGAAGCCCGCCCGCTTCGGTTAGCTTACGTTCCATTAGCCCTCAAGGAGCCATGGCGCATGAATCAGCAATCAACCAAAGCCGATGACACCCAGGACATCAGCATTGCTGCAAAGGATTTGCGCAGCGATGAGCTGTATTTTTTACTACGAGATTCGATTGTCCCGCGACCGATCGCCTGGGTCTCGACCATCGACGACCAAGGGCGGCCTAATCTTGCGCCCTACAGTTTCTTTAACTGCTGCAGTCCCAAGCCGCCGATTCTTGGGTTTTCAGTGGGGCCTCGCGGCGGACGCGCCCCGGATGGCAGCCTTTTATTGAAAGACACGCTGGTCAACATTCGGCAGATCCCTGAATGTGTCGTGAATTTGGTTCCCGAGGGCCTCACCTTACCCATGGTTGAAACAGCGAGCAATTTGCCACCTGGAGAGAGTGAATTTGAATTCGCAAAGCTTGAACAGGCGCCTTGCTTGCTCGTGAAGCCACCGCGCGTGCTCGGTGCAACACTGGCCTTCGAATGCAAGCTGCACAGCATTGTAGAACTTGGCGCGAGTGCTTGGGTTATGGTTGAAGTGGTTCATATCCATGTTCATCGCGGCGTGTATCTGGGTGAACAAAAGGGTATGAAACACCGCATTGACGTGACACGCCCGCCTGAGCTTCGCCCCCTGGGACGGCTCGGCCGCGCCTGGTATTGCCGAATTTCGGACATCGAAACCGTTTTACGTCGAGACGGGCCCAACGATTAGCAGTGCGGCACCGTTTGCACACGCTTAGCGACCGTTTGCACCTTTCGTGTGCGAAATGCACTCAGATCGATCACAATTGAGCGCATGCGCGTTGTGAGCGCTTGGCATCGATCTTGCTGAATCCATGCTTGGGTTCTCGAGACCCTGCCCCCTCGTGGCCGTTTTTCAATCGTCTTTGTTCGGAGATTCACTACGATGTTCAATACATTCGCCAAAAAGTCCTGGCTGGCGCTCGGCGTGAGCACTTTTGTCTTTGGTTTGGCAAGCGCCCAAGCTCAAGAAAAAGTGCTCCGTATTGCGATGACCGCCGCAGATATTCCGCGCACCTTAGGTCAACCGGACCAGGGTTTTGAGGGTAACCGCTTTACCGGTATTCCGATGTATGACGCCCTAACCCATTGGGATTTGTCGAAGGCCGATGCTGCAAGCGTGCTCATCCCCGGGCTTGCAAGCTCTTGGGCGGTCGACGCCAAGGACAAGACCAAATGGGTTTTTAAACTTCGCTCCGGCGTCAAGTTTCACGACGGATCTTCTTTTAATGCCGATGCGGTGGTGTGGAATGTGCAAAAAGTCCTGGATAAGTCCGCCGCTCACTTCGACCCATCACAAATCGGCGTCACCACCTCGCGCATGCCAACCCTTCGCTCAGCGCGAAAAATTGACGATCTCACGGTTGAGCTGACCACGAGCGAACCCGACTCCTTCCTGCCGCTCAATCTAACGAACCTTTTTATGGCCTCGCCTGCACATTGGAACGCCAAGCTCAAAGCGGTGCCTGCTTCGGTAACCGACCCCGCCGAGCGCGCAAAGCAGGCTTGGGCTGCTTTTGCCGCCGATGCATCAGGTAGCGGTCCGTTTAAGATGGCTCGCTTTGTCCCACGCGAGCGCTTAGAACTCGTGGCCAATAAAGCCTACTGGGATCCAGCACGCACGCCAAAACTCGATCGCGTCGTCCTTGTACCCATGCCTGAGGCCAATGCGCGGACCGCAGCCTTGTTATCGGGCCAGGTCGACTGGATTGAAGCACCTGCACCCGATGCGGTTGCCCAAATCAAGCAACGCGGCTTTACCGTCTACACCAATGCTCAGCCCCACGTCTGGCCTTGGCAGCTTTCCTTTGCTGAAGGCTCACCCTGGCTCGACAAACGGGTGCGTCATGCCGCCAATTTATGCGTCGATCGAGAAGGTTTGCAAAAGCTGCTCGGGGGCATGATGGCAATCCCGAAGGGCACTGTGCCGCCTGGACATCCCTGGTGGGGCAACCCCAAGTTCGATATCAAGTATGACGTTGCGGCAGCACGCAAACTCATGGCAGACGCTGGCTTCTCCCAGGGCAAGCCATTGAAGGTGAAAATTCAAATCTCGGCATCAGGGTCTGGCCAGATGCAACCCTTGCCGATGAATGAATTTGTACAACAAAGCCTCAAGCAGTGTTACTTCGATGTTGATTTCGATGTAATCGAATGGAACACCTTGTTTACCAACTGGCGCAAAGGTGCAAAGGATCCCAGTGCAAATGGCGCAAATGCCACCAATGTGAGCTTTGCTGCGATGGACCCCTTCTTCGCCATGGTGCGTTTTACAAGTTCAAAGACCGTACCGCCAACTTCCAACAACTGGGGGTACTTCGTCAATAAAGAGTTTGACGATTTGATTGGTGCTGCACGTACCACCTTTGACGATAAAGGCCGCGACGCGGCGCTTGCAAAACTACACGCAAGAATCGTCGAAGAAGCGCCTTTTGTATGGATTGCTCATGATGTTGGCCCGCGTGCAATGAGCGCAAAAGTCAAAGGCGTTGTCCAGCCGCGTTCCTGGTTTATCGATATTGCACCGATGTCGATTCAATAACATTGTTTTAGTCAACGGGGAACCAGGCTGGTTCCCCGCATGAGTTTTTATCCATGTTTCAATATATTCTTCGGCGTGTGCTCTTGACGCTGCCGATTATGCTTGGCGTCTCGCTGGTTTGTTTTGCGCTTGTGCATCTGGCACCTGGTGATCCGCTGGTTTCAGTGTTACCACCCGATGCGTCGGCTGCCTTACAAGAGCAATTGCGCCAGCTCTATGGTTTTGATCGTTCTTATCCTGAGCAGTTTTTGAGTTGGATTGGACGGGCGATCCAGGGCGACCTTGGTACCTCGATCGCAACCAATCGACCGGTCACCGCTGAGGTCATGCGAGCGGTTTCCAATACCTTCATGCTTGCCTGTGTGGCAACGGGCATAGGCTTCTTGCTGGGCTCGTTGTTTGGCTTTGTCGCAGGCTACTTTCGCAATTCCTGGATTGACCGCGTTGCTACTGCGCTTTCTGTGGTCGGTGTGAGTGTGCCCCACTACTGGCTCGGTATGGTCTTGGTGATTATTTTTTCGTCGATCCTGATGTGGTTGCCCGCAACCGGCGCAGGCCCAGGCGGCTCAAGCGACTGGACATGGGACTGGGAGCATATGAAGCATTTGATCTTGCCTGCCCTCACGATGAGCGTGATCCCCATGGGGATTATTGCGCGCACACTGCGCGCCTTGGTCGCTGAAATTCTCGCGCAAGAGTTCGTGGTTGGTTTGCGTGCCAAGGGTATGCGTGATCTGCATATTTTTTTGCACGTCGTGAAAAATGCAGCGCCAACGGCCTTAGCCGTTATGGGTTTGCAGCTTGGTTATTTGCTTGGGGGCTCAATTCTGATCGAGACGGTGTTCTCTTGGCCAGGGACAGGCTTTTTGCTCAACTCAGCGATTTTTCAGCGTGATCTGCCACTTCTACAAGGAACGATCCTCGTCCTCGCCCTTTTCTTTGTGGTGTTAAATCTTCTGGTTGACATCATCCAATCCGCGCTTGATCCACGCATCCAGCGTAGCTAAAGGTTTTCGTTAACGATGTCAACTTCAGGTATAGAACGTTCTGATGGTTATTGGCGCGGGGTTGGCCGTCGCTTTTTGAGCGATCGCGTAGCAGTGGCCGCTGCCATGGTGGTCTTGGCACTGGTGCTGTTAGCGCTATTTGGCCAGTGGATAACGCCTGCTGACCCGTTTCAGGCATCGATGCTCAAGCGACTCAAGCCCATAGGCACCGAGGGATTTCCACTCGGTACCGATGAGCTTGGCCGGGATATGTTGTCGCGACTCATGGTGGGTGCTCAACTCTCCTTGTTCATGGGCATTACGCCGGTGTTAGTGGCTTTTATCATCGGATCAGCACTAGGCATTCTTGCTGGCTATGCAGGCGGTCTTATCAACGGAGCAATCATGCGGACGATCGATGTGTTTTACGCATTCCCATCGGTACTGCTCGCCATTGCCTTATCGGGGGCGCTAGGCGCTGGCATTTTTAATGCGCTTTTGTCGCTCACCATTGTTTTCATTCCGCCGATTGCCCGAGTTGCGGAAAGCGTTACAACGCAAGTGCGTCATCGCGATTATGTGGAAGCGGCAAGAGCCTCAGGCGCTGCAGCATTCACCATTGTTCGCGTACATGTGCTTGGCAATGTCTTGGGCCCTATTTTCGTTTATGCAACAAGTCTTATTTCTGTATCGATGATATTGGCATCAGGACTTTCATTTTTGGGACTTGGCGTCAAGCCTCCTCAGCCCGAATGGGGCTTGATGCTTAACACCTTACGAACTGCTATCTACACCCAGCCCTGGATTGCCGCCTTACCAGGCGTAATGATTTTTATCACATCAATCAGCTTTAATCTGCTATCCGATGGTTTGCGATCGGCAATGGAGGTTAAGCAATGAGCGCTGAAAAAGTCCTACTTCAGGTCCAAGGTTTGCAAAAGCATTTTCCGGTTCGCCAAAGTGGGTCGATCGTTGGGGGCAAGCGAGCACTGGTTCGTGCGGTCGATGGCATTGACCTCACACTTTACGACGGTGAAACCCTCGGCGTTGTTGGCGAATCGGGCTGTGGCAAGTCGACGACTGCTCGCTTGTTGATGCATTTGATTGAACCCGATAAGGGTCAAGTCATGTTTGATGGCAAAACGGTGGGCCGAGACTTAAGCCTTCGGGAGTTTCGCAGGCAGGTCCAAATGGTTTTCCAAGATTCTTATTCCTCGCTGAATCCACGTCTGACGATTCTCGACTCGATCGCCTTTGGGCCACAAGTCCATGGCGTCAGTTCGAAAGAATCCTACGAGCGGGCTGAGGACTTCATGCAAAGGGTGGGACTTGACCCTAGCCGATTCGGTGGTCGCTACCCCCATGAGCTTTCGGGCGGACAAAGGCAGCGCGTCAATATTGCCCGTGCCTTGGCGCTGCAACCGCGGGTGATCATCCTGGATGAAGCGGTCTCAGCGCTTGATAAGTCGGTCGAGGCCCAGGTCCTCAATTTGCTGATGGACCTAAAGGACAGCCTGGGTCTGACTTATTTATTTATCAGTCATGACCTTCATGTTGTGCGCTATATCTCAGATCGGGTTTTAGTCATGTATTTGGGCGAAGTCGTTGAAACCGGCCCGTCGGAGACGCTCTTTAATGAGCCTGCACACCCTTACACTGCGGCGCTTCTTTCATCGATGCCAAGCATGGACCCTGATCATCGGACCGAGGAAGCTCCTTTAAGCGGCGATCCACCCAACCCGATCAATCCGCCGGCGGGTTGTCGATTTCACACCCGTTGCAAGTATCAAGTGGCGATGTGCCAGCAGTCTGCACCGTCGCTGGTTCCGATCCACCAACGCGCAGAGCACCGGGCAGCCTGTTTTATCCATCATCCGCGCTCACAACACCCCCAAGCCAGCCATCCATGAACAGTCAAACCTCGCCCCAAGGCGTTTCCGAATCAAGGGATCCGGGCATGCGGCTAAGGATCAAACAACTCAAGGTTCGATTTCAAGCTGGCGCCAAGCAAATCCATGCAGTCAATGGTGTGGACCTGAGCCTTGGTGCCGGAAAGACACTGGCTTTGATCGGCGAGTCGGGCTCAGGCAAAAGCGTGACCTTGAGATCCATCCTAAGACTTCACCCTCCGCGCAGCACGCTGATCGAAGGCAGCATTCGTGTGGGTGACCAGGAAGTCCTCGAACTCGGTCCTGCGGCGCTGGCTAATTTTCGCGGTGCTGTGGCTTCGATGATTTTTCAAGAACCCTTGTTGGCGCTTGATCCTGTTTACAGTGTTGGCGAGCAAATCGTCGAGACGATGACACGCCACGGGCTTTGTTCAACCGCTGAAGCCTGGAAAAAGGCTGTCGACTTATTTGAACGCGTGCGTATCCCGAGCCCTGAGCGACGAGTGCATGCCTACCCTCATGAAATGTCCGGTGGCATGCGTCAGCGCGCCATGATCGCGCTGGCGCTGAGCTGCAATCCGAGCTTGTTATTGGCCGATGAGCCAACCACGGCGCTTGACGCTACGGTACAGATCCAAATTCTCCTGCTTTTGCGAGAACTTCAGGCAGCCATGAATTTGTCGATCATATTCGTCACCCACGATATCGGCGCAGCCGTTGAAGTTGCCGACGAGATTGCCGTCATGTACGCGGGGCGAATCGTCGAGCAAGGCTCGGCCAAGCAACTCATGCGCTCACCCAAACATCCTTATACCTATGCCCTGCTGATGAGTCGCGCGCACGGCAGCTTGAAAAAAGGCGAAAGGCTGCCCGCAATTGGCGGCTCGCCACCCGATCTTTCGCGACTTCCAAAAGGTTGCGCCTTTGCCGAACGATGCGAGCGAGCAAGGGATGCTTGTCTGGAAAGCCAACCCGAGATTGAAGAGCATCAGGGCCAATCGGTTCGATGCTTCTTCCCTATCGAGAAACACGTCCCGACCGAAAAGCAAGTCCAACATAGCCATAGCAGTCCAGGGAGCTCAAGCCAAACCATGCACCATGCGCCTCTTAGTCATTAATCCCAACACCACGGCAAGCATGACCGCTGCCATCGAAGCTGTCGCTAAAAAGGTTGCCTACCCAAGCAGCGAGGTGAGCGCCTGTAATCCAAACGACGGGCCTGTGTCCATCGAAGGCTATGTTGACGAGGCATTCTCAGTGCCCGGCCTTTTGCGTTTGATTCGCCAAAACGATGGGCAATACGATGCTTTTGTGATCGCTTGCTTCGACGACACTGGACTTGAAGCAGCCCGCTGCCTGACAGCAGCACCCGTGCTTGGCATCGGTGAGGCAGCGTTCCACCTTGCCAGCATGATCAGCAACCGGTTTTCGGTGATTACAACACTGTCGCGCTCGGTCGCTGCGATTGAGCACAACTTGAAACGCTATGGTCTGGCCACGCGATGTGCTCGGGTGCGCGCAAGCGAAGTACCCGTCTTAGAGCTCGAAGATCCGCAGTCTGATGCCAGAGCGCGGATTACCGCCGAGATTCGCAAGGCCTTAGCCGAAGACCAAATTGAGGCTATTGTTTTGGGCTGCGCAGGTATGGCGCAACTTGCCGCTGAGTTAAGCGAAGAACTTGGCGTGCCTGTGGTCGACGGTGTTGCCGCTGCGACCAAGCTTGCCGAGTCTCTCGTGTCCTTAGGGCTTCAAACCGCAAAGATTGGCCCCTATGCTCGTCCTGTAGCCAAAATTTACAAGGGGCAATTCCACGCTGACAGCTTCTGACCGTTAAACTTCGCCCGCGTCATTACGCTGTTTCGCAACACATCAACATGGAGAGCCCGTCGATGGAACATGTTCTGCCCCCACTTCCCTACGCAATGGATGCACTTGCCCCGCACATCTCGAAAGAAACCCTTGAGTTTCACTACGGCAAGCATCACCAGACTTACGTCACCAATCTCAATAATCTGATTAAAGGCACTGAGTTTGAGCAGGCAAGCCTTGAAGAGATCGTGAAAAAATCCTCAGGCGGTATTTTCAATAATGCGGCACAAGTCTGGAATCATACTTTTTATTGGAATGGTCTGAAACCACAAGGTGGCGGTGAGCCCGGCGGCGCCTTAGCTGCTGCTATCAACCAAAAATGGGGAAGCTTTGCTGCGTTTAAGGAAGCCTTCACCAAAAGCGCGATCGGTAACTTCGGTTCGTCGTGGACGTGGCTTGTCAAAAAGGCAGACGGCAGCCTTGATATTGTGAATACCAGCAATGCAGCCACACCGATCACCCAGGGCGATACAGCATTGTTGACCTGCGATCTCTGGGAGCATGCTTACTACATCGATCATCGTAACCGCCGCCCGGACTATCTCAACGGTTTCTGGGCACTGGTGAACTGGGAATTTGCCGAAAAGAATTTCGCCTAATCCCTCGAGGGGCAAGCTGCAAAGCTTGCCCCTTTTTCAGGTTTTTTGTTTCGACTTAGTCATTTCGCTTCACTCTTTATGCTCCCGACTGAGCGCAAAGAGACAAAAACCTGGAGGCCAGACCATCCAGGGTTAATCAATAAACTCGCGCTCGCAACATGCTTCCTTATGCACTCACGATTTTCCTATCAGCCTTTTTGCTCTTTTTAGTCCAGCCGCTCATCGCCAAGCAAATATTGCCTTGGTTCGGTGGTTCAGCTTCGGTTTGGAACACTTGCATGCTGTTTTTCCAAACCTTGCTTTTAGCGGGCTATGCCTATGCAGATCGGAGTGTTCAACACTTAAACGCCAAACGACAGGTCATCTTGCATGCCGTTTTGCTCGTGCTCTCGCTGCTTTGCCTTCCCATCATTGCAAGTGAGTCTTGGAAGCCACAGGGCGATGAAGACCCAATTATCAGGATTCTTGGTTTACTCGTTGCAACCATCGGTCTGCCTTATGCCCTGCTTTCAACCACGACCCCGCTGATTCAAGCCTGGTATTGGCAAAGCTTTAAACAGGCTGTCCCGTATCGCCTTTTTGCTTTGTCCAATGCTGCATCTTTAGCGGCTTTGCTCGGCTACCCCACCCTGATTGAGCCCTTTTTTGGTGGCAGGCAAACAGCCCTGGTCTGGTCCGTCGGCTATGCCATCTTCGCACTGCTATGCATTTGGGTAGGATGGAAATCGATCAGTGCGCCCGCAAGTCTTAGCTCCACTGTTGAGGGAAGATCCTTAGCGCCGCAATCTCATGAAGATGAGTCAGCCGCTGGCAAAACGCAACAAGGATCGACACAGTCACCGCCGCTCTCGGCACGCTTGGCTTGGATTGTCCTCTCGGCACTGGGCTCTGCGGTTCTACTCGCTGTCACCAACCATCTCACGCAAAACATTTCTTCGGTCCCCTTTTTGTGGGTGCTTCCGCTTGCGCTATACCTTATTACCTTCATCATTTGTTTTGATCGCCCGGGCTGGTATCACCGCGGCTTTTGGGGTGTTGCAGCTGCCATCAGCCTGCCGGTGATGGTTTATTTCGCAGACTCTTTGGCTTTGTTTCAGGTCTCAGGGCTATATGCTGCAGGGCTTTTCGCGGTTTGCATGTTTTGCCACGGCGAACTCGCTTCCCTCAAACCTCACCCGAGCCAACTCACGCGCTTTTATTTGGCCATGTCGCTTGGCGGTGCTTTAGGTGCACTTTCAATTGCCATCGGCGCCCCAATGTTACTGTCGGGTTATTATGAGCTTCACATCACCCTTGCGGTGATCGCCCTCGTGCTGCTGTGGCGAAGCTTCGATTCGACATGGATTTGGCGTTTTTCAAGCGCTGGTCTTGTCGCTGCGGTCTTGTTTTTGGTTCATGATGGACTTGAAGCATATCGTTTGGGCATTCGCGAGATGGAGCGCAATTTTTACGGCGTTGTTCGCACACGTGATTACCCCTCAGAGCCTGGCTTTCGTTATATGTTGCACGGCGCGATAAATCACGGCGGGCAGCTTCAAGGCGAACCTTTCGAAATGATGCCTGCGACTTATTACAGCCCAAACAGCGGCTACGGCAGACTTTTCCAAGCCATGCCTGAGGGACCCAAACGGGTCGGTTTGATCGGCTTGGGAGCAGGCGCACTTGCGGCCTACGCCCAGTCAGGCGATCACTGGGTAATTTATGAAATCAACCCTGCCGTCGTCGATTTAGCCAAAAAAGAGTTCAGTTTCTTGGATCGTATGAAGGCGCCCTATGAAATTGTCCTTGGTGACGGCAGACTCGCACTTGAACGAGAAGCGCCTCGGCAATACGACGTCTTAGCAGTCGATGCCTTTTCAGGTGATTCGATCCCCATTCACTTAGTGACCAAGGAAGCCATGGCGGCTTATGTCAAGCACCTAGCGCCAGGCGGCGTTATTGTGTTTCAAGCAACAAACCGATTTGTTGATTTACCGCCGGTCGCAAAACGACTGGCTGATGCTTTTGGTCTTGAAGCAGTGTTAGTGGAGGATAGCCCCCAGTTCACCACAGGTCCAGAACGTTGGTATTTGCATACCGATCAAATCATCATGACGAAAAACAAGGATGTTTTAAAACATCCCGCCTTCAAAGAAGCCAAGCCCATAAGCCTGCGTCCTGATGTTGGCGTTTTTACCGACGACCACTCGAATTTGTTAAGGATCCTAAAGCATTAGCTTGCGACCAGACACCTGGTCGCACCGATAAAGCGACGATTAATCCATACACGGTGATTGCACAGGCGACCGACACATAGTAGGCGCTTGCCGCAAGTTCGCTTTGAACCGCCAAAAATGCGCCGAGACCGACCGCAATCGCGATCCTGAAAAACCCGGCTAGCATCGGTCCGTGCATGCGGCCTGCACCCTGCGAAGCAAAGTACAGTGTCATGCCCAGCGCAAAAGCTGGCAGGGCCCAGCCAAGATAGGAAAGCGCGTGAGCTGCCTGTTCACGAACCTCGGGGTCCTTAGTGAAAAACGAGGCGAGGAGCTCAGGCGCTAAAGCCACCCAAAGGCCAAATGGCAAAGTCACCAAAAAGGCCATCCCCGCCCCTGTCCAGGCTATCCGCCTTGCCTCAGGCCACTGGCCTGCACCCACTGCATGCCCCACAAGCGCTGTCAGAGCGGCCCCGACGCCAAACGATACAGGGACCATCAAAAACTCCACTCTTGCAGCAATGCCATAGGCTGCAACATGGGCAGTACCGTAGGCCGCTAAGCGTGCATTGACCAGGAATGTGGTGAGGTTGGCAATCAGGGCAAGTGCACAGGCCATCAAACCCACCGATAGAATTTTTTTGAACAAGGCAGTCTGCGTGGCTATGCTCAGATCAGGTAGAAATCCTGCCTGACCTGAGCGCACTTTCTGCCACATCAACCATGCAGCAACAGAAAAAACCAAGGCCTGCGCCAAACCAATACCCGCAAGACCAAGCTCTAACACCAACGCGCACAGCGGCATGAGGAGGCACAGCACAAGCCATGCAATCACCATCAGTCGTCCCACAATACGGTGCTGCCCGCCTCCCCGCAAAACGGCCGATAAGGTATTGACAAGCCATGCGGGCACTGCGGCAAGACCAAAAGCAGCAAGCGGATAAAAACGATGCGTGTGGGCAATCTCGTCGCCGGCGAGCCTGCTAAAAAGCCAAGGTAAGAGAAAACTTAATGGAATGGCAAACAAAAGCCCCGCTATGAAAGCGATCCATAAAGCATGTTTCACCAGTGCACACGCCTGGTCATGGTCATTTGCACCCAGCGCTCGCGCAATTGCCGAGGAAACGCCACCACCCATAGCACCGGCTGAGGTTTGTTGCAGTAAAAGTACAAAAGGTAGAGCAATCGACCAAGCTGCAAGCGCATCGGTACCTAGCCTTGCAGCGACAAGCGTCTCAGCAAATTGGGTTAGGACTTGCGCTGCTGAAACAGCCGCTGACGGTGCAGCAAGCGCAAGAATCCTGGCGATCACGAAGGATTATCGCTGTGCAGGCGTCCCGCTGTTGCCCAGTCAGACCGTTTGATATCTTCAAAGATCACATCGACTGAATCGGGTGAGCACTGCAAAGTCTCACTGGCCACCTTGGTGACCTGTTCGGCAAAAGCGCGCTTTTGCTCAAGGCTTCGTCCCTCAAAAAGACTGACATGGATCAATGGCATAAGGGTTCACTCCAAAATCGTCAAGAAAGCAAAATTTGCATCAGCAAATGAAACCATAGCTCAAGGGCTTTAAGGCTACCATCAGGTTGTCGCGCTGCTTGCAGCATTCCAGGAAATGCGTTGAGGACAGTTATGGAATTCGATCACGCCGTTGTCGTCGTACATGATCAAATGGATCAGGCGGTTGAACGCTTTCGAGCCATGGGATTTTTTGTCACCGAACGTGGACACCATAGCCTTGGAACCATCAACCATCTGATCATTCTCGATAACAGCTACATCGAATTGCTCGGCTATCTGCCAGAAAATCGTGACAAACGCCCCGAAGTTCGCGATGCACCGGCAGGCTTAAACGCCTGGGTATGGCGCAGTCACAATGCATCGGAGACCTACCAGCAATGTATCGCGCGTGGCGCACCGGTAAGCAAGCCAGATAGATTTTCCCGTCCGGTGCAAGTCGGTGGTCTAAACGATGAAGCAGTGTTTCAAACCGTTCGCGTAGCACCCGAACACTCGCAAGCTGGACGTTATTATTTCTGTCAGCATGAAAAGCCCCATCTGGTTTGGCATAAGCCATGGATGCAACATCCCAATCAGGCTTGCGAGATCACGGCAGCTTATGCAAAGGTTGCAGACTTAGATCGCGAGCAAAAGCTGCTGCAACAGTTAGTGGGCGATGCTCGTGTTTGGCCAGCGAGCTTGGTGATCGAGGCCGATCCTGAGCTCGAGCAAGGCGGCTATATGCACCAATTAAACATTGCCTGCCGCGACCTGATTGCCCTGCGAACCTGCTTGCTCCAACAATCGGTTCCTCATGTGTGGGCAAATGATCGCATCCGCATCGATGCAAGCCATGCGATGGGTTTGTGCCTGGAGTTTCACGAGGAGATAAGCGACACCAAGGTTTTGCACTCGGCATCATCCAGGTCTGGGGTTGACGCAACAGCCGCAGTGGCATCAACAGGATCAGCAGCCTCATCTGCAAATGCAGCCTCAACTCCTGATGCATCCCCAACTTCTAATGCAGCCTCAAAGGCAAAGGCCTACGCCAACGATGGCGCCGAGGCCTTTATCCGTATGCTGCAAGTCCATGGGGTAAAGACTATTTTTGGCGTTTGTGGCGATACAAGCCTTCCCTATTACGATGCGCTTTATCGACTCGATCACGGCATGGCCCATGTGCTTGCCCGCGATGAACGCAGCGCCGCCTACATGGCCGATGCTTATGCCCGAGTCAGTGGACGGGTCGGTGTGTGCGAGGGCCCAAGTGGAGGCGGTGCGACTTATCTTGCGCCCGGACTGGTTGAAGCAAACGAGTCTTCAGTACCTGTTCTAGCATTTAGTTCAGATGTTCCTGTCACAAGCAGGGGGCGTTATCCCCTGACCGAGCTGCGTCAGGAGGCTTTATACGCACCCCTGACCAAATGGAATGGAAGCATTGACCTGGCCTCAAAAATCGGCGACCAGGTTCGTAGCGCCTTTCGAGCCATTTGCACGGGTAGGCCAGGCTCAGCGCACCTTTGCCTGCCCTATGATGTACTCAAGGCAAAGCATGATGGCGAGGGACTTTGGGCTCAAGCCGAACACAGCAGTGCACCCGCTTGGCGCTGCGCTCCCGCGCTTGAGGCGACCAGGCAGGCCGCCACTAAACTTATAGCAGCCAAGCAAGTGGTCATCATTTGTGGCGGCGGTGTGATCAGTTCGGGGGCTTGCGAGGCATTAAGCAAACTCGCGCATCAACTCGATGCACCAGTCTGCACAACAGTCAGCGGCAAAGGATGTATATCAGATAACGATCCGCTTTCTGTAGGCGTTGTTGGATCAAACGGTGGTGTGCTGGCAACACGCGAGATCGTCGCAGCCGCTGACCTGGTTTTTTTCATCGCCTGCAGAACAGGGTCGACAACAACCGAGCATTGGCGGTTTCCACAACTTGGCACTGAGATCATCCATCTTGATGTCGACCCTGCGGTGATTTCAAGCAGCTATCCAACGAGCATTGCACTGGTTGGCGATGCCAAGCTGGGGCTTGAGGCTCTGATTGAAGCCGTGCAAGAGCAGCGCCAAAACGCTACGTCAGAACAGTGCCAAACCAAGCATCTTGAAGGAAGTGGTCTTGCTATAGTCGCAAAAGCTCGGGCAAGTAAGTGGAAAGCTTTTGAAGCGCTTGCTCAAAGCGACGAGCTTCCTATTCGCCCGGAGCGCATCATCGATCAATTGCGCCAAGCCCTGCCCGACGATGCGATTGTTTGCGCCGACCCCGGAACGCCCTGCCCTTACGTCGCCGCCTATTTCAAGTTACCCAAGGCCGGTCGATATTTCGTAACCAATCGAGCCCATGGTGCACTTGGCTATGCACTGCCTGCTGCCATCGGTGCTTGGTATGCCAAGCCTCAGCAGCGATGCGTGGCCTTGATGGGTGATGGCAGCTTTGGCTTTGTTGCGGGCGAACTCGAAACCGTTGCGCGATGCGGGGCGCCGATTTTGATGATCGTGCTCTCGAACGACGCCTTCGGCTGGATCAAGGCAAGCCAGCGAGCAAGCTATGGTAAGCGATACTTCTCGGTGGACTTTAAGCCCACCGATCATGCAGCGATTGCCAGAGCCTACGGTATCGATGCTTTTCGTGTGGAGGACCCGCAAGCACTCGGGCCTTGTTTGCGTGAAGCCCTCGCCTTAAATCGCCCCGTGCTTATCGACATTAGAACGCAGGCTCTTGAAGAGGCAGCAGCACCGGTGAGCCAGTGGATGGGTTAATTCAGCCGGTTAATGAGTTAATCCATAGAGCAAACGGGGTGAATACAGCCGGTAGACGTGTTAATACATCCACTTGATAACTTAAATCATCCCACGGTCAATGATAAACTCAATAACGTTTTGCAACCCCTCTTGAGTCTTTAAATTAGTAAAGACCCAGGGCCTGCTTCCCCGTTGCGCGGTTGCGTCACGCCCCATCACGTCGAGCGAAGCCCCGACCATCGGCGCCAAGTCCATTTTGTTGATCACTAAGAGGTCGGAGCGGGTGATGCCAGGCCCACCTTTACGCGGAATCTTCTCGCCTCCTGCCACGTCAATCACATAAATGGTCAGGTCCGAAAGCTCAGGACTAAAAGTTGCTGCGAGATTATCGCCCCCCGATTCAATAAAGACGACGTCGGCGTCTGGATAGCGTGCAAGCATTTGCTCAACAGCATCCAGATTGATTGACGCATCTTCGCGAATCGCGGTATGAGGGCAACCACCAGTCTCAACGCCCATAATCCTCTCGGGCTCGAGCGCACCAGCCACTGTTAACAGGCGCTGATCTTCCTTGGTATAAATGTCGTTGGTCACAACGACCAAATCAAATCGCTCGCGCATCGCCTTGCACAGCATTTCGACCAGCGTTGTCTTACCAGAACCCACCGGACCACCGATACCAACGCGCAGTGCAGGCAAGCGTTTTGTTCGTTTCATCATTTACTCTCTTAAGAACGATATAATCGCGAATACTGTCTTTCGTGTCGCATACTTGCAATCGCAGCGAGCGGCGCAAAGCCAGCGCATGCAAGCAGTTCACAATCAATCCGGTGCAATGTTTGTGGCAATAGTCGATGCAGCAATTGCTGCCCGGCACTTTGGCCTAACGGAATAATTTTTATCGCGCACTGTGATTGGTTTTCAAGCCAGCTCCAAGCCCAGGCCATCAGGGCTTCAAGCCGGCCTAAACCCATGATTCGAGCACAAACCGCAAACGCAATCGGTGCTGCCGGACGATCTGAAAGCGATAACAACCATTGATAACTTTCGATCTGCTTCGTATCCCAGCCTTTATCGTCCACATGCAGCGATACCAACCAGCGCCTGAGCGCAGCCCCCATTTGCAAGCACTCCTCGATTGCTTCTCTACTGTCGCGCGTCGCTATGAATTGGGTATGCAAAGTAGGCAAGTGCACCGTAGGTTGCATCATCGCCTGACTGAGTGCTTGAAGCTCTACGGGGGCGAACCAAGCGTCCCAATGACTTTGAATCCACGCCGAAGCACTTGCCTGATCGCTGATCCATCCGTCGTGGACGGCACGCTCAAAGCCCTGCGAATAGCTGAAGCTGCCAATAGGCAGCAAAGACGAGCCAAGCTGCAATAAGGCAGCCATCGACTTCAGCGATGTCAGCTCAGATTCATGCATCGACATACACAGGCCAGGACTTGCCCAGTGCAATATTATTCATATCGACAATTTGACACTTCCTAGACGCCATGAGCGTAAGCGCCAGCTTCAGGCTCAAAACTTGCCGATAACCGTTCAATATTTAAGCCCAGTCCAATCAACATATCGGCGAGCACGCTATCCCATCCAAGGCGCAAAAAGTCTTCGCTTACTTGCACCGGAATATGGCGATTGCCAAGATGGTAGGCAGCGCGCAATAGCTTAAGAGGCGTATTGCTGCGGACATCGATTAAATCTTCTTGCGCTGCAAGGACTTGGACGGTAAGCCCGGGGCCGGCAAGCCATTCCCCGCCACGGACCACAGTGCCGCGCGGCAGCACGATCCCAACATCCCTACCATCGCTTAAGCGCGCTTTGATTCTTGAGCGGCTACGCAAATCAAAACTTAGCGATAGGGATGGCTGCCCGGCTGTTGAGTCGGGGGCTTGCTGCAGTTTTCTCGTGAGCCACCATAACGATGAGCTCTCGCCACCACCTAGCTCATGGGGGTCGAGTCGATGAGCCTCAGCAAGGCTTGGTACCGTGCGCGCACCCATCGCTGCTAGAAGAGAAAGTAGCGCTGAGCCATGGGTAACACACTTGCAGGTTCGCATGCCAACAATTGTCCATCGGCATAAACCCGATAGTCCTGTGCATCAACGCGAATTATCGGTAAGTAATCGTTATGAATCATATCTTTTTTCCCAAGTTTTCGAACCCCCTTAACCGCGCTGACCTGCCGCTTTAAACCGAGCTCAGAAGCTAGTCCCTGGTCGATGAAGGCTTGCGACACAAAACTAATACTGCGGTGTTGAGCAGCCAATCCTAGTGCACCAAACATCGGTCGATAATGCACGGGTTGCGGGGTCGGGATCGATGCATTAGGGTCGCCCATGAGTGCAGCCGCAATCGATCCACCTTTTAGAATTAAGGAAGGTTTCACACCAAAAAATGCTGGGCGCCACAACACAAGATCAGCCCATTTACCGACTTCGATCGAACCAACTTCGTGCGCTAAGCCTTGCGCAATTGCTGGATTAATCGTGTACTTGGCAATATAACGTTTAACTCGATGATTATCGGCAGGGCCGTCGCCCGCAAGCGATCCGCGCTGAAGCTTCATTTTGTGCGCGGTCTGCCAGGTCCTTAAGATCACTTCGCCAACGCGCCCCATCGCCTGAGAGTCTGATGACATCATGGAGATGGCGCCCAAGTCGTGCAGGATGTCCTCAGCGGCAATGGTTTCGCGACGAATTCTGCTTTCAGCAAAGGCCACGTCTTCGGCAATGCCAGGGTCAAGATGATGGCAAACCATCAACATATCGAGGTGTTCATCAATCGTATTCACCGTGTAGGGACGTGTTGGATTGGTTGATGAAGGCAACACATTGGGCTCGCCCACCACTTTCAAAATATCGGGCGCATGGCCACCGCCTGCGCCTTCGGTATGAAAACTATGAATCGATCGGCCCTTGAAGGCTTTGATCGTGTCCTCAACAAAGCCCGATTCGTTAAGCGTATCGGTGTGGATTGCAACTTGCACATCGAATTGATCGGCGACCGATAAGCATTGGTCAATCGCTGTAGGGGTCGTGCCCCAGTCCTCGTGCAATTTCAAACCAATGGCGCCGGCTCGAACCTGTTCAATCAAGGCTTCGGGCCGACTTGCATTGCCTTTGCCCATGAAACCGATATTCATCGGCATACCCTCGACCGCTTGCAACATGCTTGCGAGATGCCATGGGCCAGGCGTGCACGTGGTCGCATTGGTGCCGGTTGCTGGTCCTGTCCCACCGCCAAGCATGGTCGTTACACCGCTATAAAGTGCCTCATCAAGCTGCTGTGGGCAAATAAAGTGAATATGAGCATCAATGCCACCCGCGGTAACAATCATGCCTTCGCCGGCAATCACTTCGGTACCAGGACCTATAACAATAGTCACTGCGTCTTGGGTATCGGGATTGCCTGCCTTGCCTATAGCTGCGATACGACCGTTCTTAATCCCAATATCGGCCTTCACAATGCCCCAATAGTCGATAATCAAGGCATTGGTGATCACCGTGTCAACCGCAACGGCAGACCCTTCTTGGGACTGTCCCATGCCATCGCGAATGACTTTGCCGCCGCCAAATTTGACTTCTTCGCCATAATGGGTGAAGTCTTTCTCAACCTGTACCCAAAGTGAGGTGTCTGCCAGCCGGACACGGTCTCCGGTGGTTGGCCCATAATGTTCTGCGTAGGCCCTACGGCCAATTTTCACGCTCATGTCCGATCCCCTCGATCGCTTCCGATCGGACTTTGTCTCGAGGCTGAACCGGGCGTATCAAGTGCACCCATGACCTCACCGCGAAAACCGAAAACGCGACGCCTGCCACCAAAGGGAATCAACTGCACCGTACGCGACTGCCCCGGTTCAAAGCGAACCGCAGTGCCTGCAGCAATATCGAGCCTGCAACCTCGGGCAAGCTGGCGATCGAATTCAAGCGCAGGATTGGTTTCAGCAAAGTGGTAGTGCGAACCGACCTGTATCGGTCGGTCAGCTTTGTTGATCACTTTGAGCTTAATGGCCGCTGTGCCTGCGTTGAGCTCAAGCTCGCCCTCTTGCGTAAGAATTTCACCAGGAATCATTGCTTGCCCCTTTATGCAATCGGTTGGTGCACAGTCACCAATTTGGTGCCATCGGGGAAGGTAGCCTCGATCTGTATTTCAGGGATCATGTCGGGTACACCTTCCATCACATCATCGGCCTTAAGCAATTGCTTGCCATAACTCATCAGTGAAGCCACGCTTTGGCCATCGCGAGCCGCCTCAAGCAAGGCTGCAGACAGATAGGCCACGGCCTCTGGGTAATTGAGCTTAAGACCGCGGGCTTTTCGGCGTTCAGCCAAAAGCCCAGCGGTGAATACGAGTAGCTTGTCTTTTTCGCGAGGTGTTAAATCCATACTTGCTACCTTTACCGGTTGTGATGACTGTGAGGATTTAGCGCAATCAGGTCGCCCAGATTCTCGGTGGATGAGCCAAAGGTCGGTCTAGCCAGGGCCTAAGCAAAAGCCAGGCCTGTTGCAAATGTGTCCGCAATGCTTCCGGGTCATCTCCTACTGACCGAATGATAAGCATGCCATTGCCAAGGCAGCTTGCGCCTGCCAAAACGCCGGTAAACGATTCAGTCGACTCAATAGCTGCCAGCGACTGATCGAGCATTTCGGCTTCGCTCGTCGACAGTCTTCCGCGCAAACGAGGCGAATAAAGCCACAAGAGCCCGCTGACATGCTTGCCAGCCATCACAGCCGCACCGCTTAGCGTGTTGCGTCCGACATAGTGCATCGGATCGCGGTAGAGGAGTTGCCGGTTCACATACACCGAAGTGCATTGATGCAAGTCCACGGCAATATGGGATTCGCCGCTTTCCTTGCGCCCGAAGACGAGTATTTCCATACTGGCGGCGAAGGCGTCCTCATCGAGGTGCCAGTCGGTCCGTGACCGCAGCGCAGCTCCCTCAAAGATCAAGGTTTCCTGAGGCAACCATTCAAGCGAAGCACCCGCGCCGAGCTCAAAAGCAAAAGCTTGTCGGATTGGGGTTTTTGCGCGATACCACTTGCCCGCTCCAGGGGTTGTCATCACTAAAGCCGCACCCGGCTCCAGTTCAAGCGAAAGCGTAAGTTCGTCCCCACTGGCCAGCCCTCCTGGTGGATGCAAAACAATGCCATGAGCAGGGTTTGGGCCTTCGGGCCAAAAAAGCTTTTGCAATCGCAAGGGCCCTCGATGATCCTGGTTCAAGACCACGCAGCGTCCTCGCCGAAGCCCTAGTCGTAGCGAAAGCGCAGCTTCCCAGGCACCGCCGTAAGCAAGAATTTCAGCTTCGCATGCAGCCGATGCGGTGCTTGGCTTAAGTGGGGGCATGTCGGACATTGGCGACTCAAGGCTGAAGTGTTGCACAATCACAAGCATGGCCCATGCCTCAATCAGCAGTAATTTAGCCTTCTTAAAGCGCGTGCCCCTTTTTTATGGCTTGCACGAGAGTGCGCTTGAGCGTCTTGCCACCTCGAGCACGCGTCGCAGCTTCGGCAAAGGCAAAGTTGTCGTGAAAGAAGGCGAACAATCGCATGGCATGTTTGTCATGCTTTCGGGCCGCGCCAAAGTTCAGCGAGCCGATGCCGAGGGCAAGGAAGTCATCCTCGCCGTCCTTGGGCCCGGTGAATTCTTTGGTGAAATGAGCCTCATCGACGAGGAGCCGCGCTCAGCGACCGTTGTCACCCTCGATCCTTGCGAATTCATAGCGATCACCAAAGAAGCGTTTCAATTTTTGATTGCGCAAAACAACGAAGTCTGCCTGCGCATCATGCGTAGCCTGGTGCAACGCTTACGTGAGGCAGACAGGCGTATCGAAACCCTAGCCCTACTCGATGTCTATGGCAGGGTTGCCCAAGTACTCCTCGAATTTGCCGAAAGCGATGCCGGCAATTATGTGGTCAAGGATAGGATCGCTCGGCAAGATATTGCCAAAATGGTTGGTGCCTCGCGGGAGATGGTCTCCAGAGTCATGAAGGCGCTCGAAACCGAAGGCTACATTGAGTCAATGCCAGAAGGCAGACTGCTTTTACACGAGCGACTTCGACTACTCGCCAGTTCGTGATATGGGGCTTTGGCGCGTACCTCTTTTGATCGGCTTCGCCGGCTTTTTGCTCAGTATGCTCTTAAGTAGCGGCCTTCCCTGGCCCGGAAGTTTGCAACGAGCGGCTTCCCTACTCGGCGATCAATGGCACCGGATGAGCGCAAGCGATAGCACCGAGTCACGCGTTGTCATTGTTGATATCGACGAAGCAAGCCTTAAGGCACTTGGATCCTGGCCATGGGAACGTAAAGCCTTGGCGCAATTGCTCACGCAATTGTTCGAAACTCATCAAGTAGCTGCTGTGGGCCTTGACCTTGTCCTACCGGAGCCCCGCGACCTCGAAGGCGATGAGGCGATTCAACAGCTCTTACAAGCTTATCCCCTTGTGTTGTCGCAAGCCTTTGGCCTTGGACAATCGCAAGCAGCTGATGCTGGCGAGGTGAGCAGTCGTTGGCCTCAAGAAGTAGAACTTGCATCGGGGACTGCGATTGCCCAAGCAAGCGGCCATGTGGGTCACCATGCCGGCCTAAACCCGCGTTGCACAGGCCATATTAGCTGGTTACCCGAAGACGATGGCGTCGTAAGGCGACTACCGCTGCTTTTGCGATATCGCGATCAATGGCACGCAAGCCTATCACTCGCTGTGCTGGCTTGTATGGGCCTATTGCCCGAGAAGGTCACGATGGTTCCGCGATGGCCGGCGGGACAAATCTTAAGTGCGGGCTTCCTGGATTTAGCGAGCGATACCCAAGGGCTTTGGTCGATTCCCTACACACGCTCAAACCAAGCCTGGCTCAGCGTGCCTGCACATCTGGCCTATGAATCACGCGAACCGATTAGTGCGCTCCGGGGAGCGATCGTGTTGATCGGATCCTCTGCCTTAGGCGTAAGCGACCGCGTAGCAACCCCTATGGCCGCCTCTCAGGCAGGGGTGGTCGTGCATGCTCAGGCGACTGCCGCCTTGCTCGATCAAATTTCCCAGGAGGATCCAAAGGCACAGTCAAGCTGGATCGGTGTGAAGGCTTGGTTTCTGGTCCAAGGCTTATGCCTGCTCGCTATAAGCTTTATCGTGGTGAGCTGCCGCTATCGTCGCTATCTCAGTCTTGCGATGTCGAGTGCCGGTCTTGCGATCGGCCTCACGCTTTCGAGCTTTATGCTAACCGATACCCATCAGTTGCAATTAGTGCTCGGTCCACCGATCGCTATTGCATGTGCGGCGCTCGCGAGCCTGGCGTGGAGCTTGCGTAATGAACGTCAAACAGCAGGGCGCCTGCGACGACTCTTTGCAGACTATGTGCCTGCGAATGTCTTGGAACATTTGCTTGCCGAGGGCTCAGCCCAGCCTTTGTCGCCTTCGCGCGAACATCTCGTGGTGATGTTTGTTGATGCGGTTGGTTCGACTCGTCTTGCTCGCCATGAGAGCCCCGAGGTCTTTGCCCAAAAGCTGCGCGGCCAGCTCGATGCATGGACTGCGCTCATTCATCAACATGGCGGCACGCTCGATAAGTACTTAGGCGACGGTTTGATGGCATTTTGGGGAGCTCCCTTGAGCACCCCTGACGATGCAGACCGCGCGCTTGAGGCTGCCTTAGCAATTCAAGCCGCCGCTGGCCTTTCCAAACGGATTGGTATTGCAAGCGGCGAAGCCCTGGTCGGGGATCTGGGGACAAGCATGCGTCGAAGCTACACCGCACTTGGCGAAGTGGTCAACCGCGCCGAGCGGCTGCAACGCGAAGCAAGTGCCGACGGCATTTTGCTCGATCAGGCACTTGCCCAAAGTGTCAAGCGTCATCAGGTGCAGACCTGCGGGGCACGCCTGCTGCCGGGCTACGACGGAGAGGTTGAGACCTATCGTCCGGTTTAGGCCACAAACAATGCATCTTCGCGCCGCTTCCGGCCCCGGGGAGATCGGACTGTAAGCGATGGATGCTTCGCAAGCGCCTTTTGCCGTCATCGCTTCGCTCAAGATGCAAAACCACATCAACCGCTGAGCGTATTTGCGAATCAAGCATCTCCGGATGCGATGTGCCCAGCGCGATGGCAGCCATCGAAGCAAGTCTTACCAATGCATCGGCGGCAGAGTTGGCATGTACAGTCCCCATCGAACCCCTATGACCTGTGTTGAGCGCAGCCAGCAGTTCGATAACCTCATCGCCGCGAACCTCACCGAGGATTAAACGATCCGGACGCATGCGCAGGGCATTACGCAACAGCATCCGCATCGTGAGCTCCCCCTTACCCTCTAGATTGGGCGGTCTTGACTCGAGCCTGACCACATGAGGCTGTGATAAGCGCAGCTCGGCAGCATCTTCAAGTGTCAGGATTCTTTCGCCTTCGTCAATACATGCCGACAGCGCATTAAGCAGTGAAGTCTTGCCTGCGCCCGTACCACCGCTAATAATCAGGTTTGCGCGTTGACGAACCAGATCGCCTAGGATGTCGGCCGCCTCGGTGGTCATGCATCCTGCTTGCACCCAATCGGCAAGCAAGCGAGGTCCACCAATAAAGCGACGGATCGAAAGCTGGGGGCCATCGACTGCAGCCGGCCGAACAACGGCATTAACTCGTGATCCGTCGGGTAAGCGTGAATCGGCCATGGGTGAGGATTCGTCAATGCGTCTTCCGCCACGTGATACCAGGCGATCGATGATGCGAAGCAGGTGAGCCTCGTTGTCAAACCGTTGGGTACTTCGATACAAACGCCCCTGTCGCTCATACCAGATTGCCTCAGGTCCATTCACCAGTATGTCACCCACTTTGTCATCGGCAAGCAAGGGCTCAAGTGGGCCTAAGCCCATGAGTTCGCCATGGATGCGTTGCAACTGTTCGGCTTGAAGCGCACCGTTTTGTTCACTCAAGGCGAGTGATAAAGCACCTTTGAGCCGCTCTTGCAACTGCTCGGGGTTCATCTTAGCGAGGGCGCGCGGCCCGTGTTCGCCGATTAATCGCTCAATGGCCCGTTGCTGAATGCTGCGATCGTCCCAGTTCATTGAATGGCCCCTTGATGTCGGATGAGACGGCGCGGTGTAACGACAAAGACTAATTCGCTGTGATGCTGGTGGTGATCGCGAGAGCCAAGCAAACCATGAAAGACTTTGGATTCGATCAGACCCGGCAGGCCGCGGCGACCATGTTCCTCACCGAAATGGATAAGTCCGCCCACTACGTAGCTCTCTCCATCATCAAGCGTGACGGTTGTGCTTGCTTTGCGAACCGTCACCAAGGGCAATACCGAGCCGCGCTCGCCCGCACTCACAAGCACGCCATCACGGGATAGTTCCGAGACCTCAGGAGCCACCTTTAATTCGATACGGCCATCGGACATGAGACGCGGCATGAATTTGAGACTCACGCCGTACTCTCGCTCATCGAGCCTTGTAGTAATGCTCGCCTGTTCGCCTTGTCCTTGCTGAATTGAGATGGGTATAAAAACTTTTCCGCCCGATAAGAACTGTGCCTCGCTACCGCTTTGCGCCATGAGATTGGGTTGAGCAAGCAATCGCCATTGGGAACGCGAGGCCTCGGCGTCGACGCCAATGACCGATGCGCCTCGAATGAGACGTACCAAGGCGGCTGCGCCGCGAGAAAAGCCAGCCTGAGCACTCCACTGGCCCAGACCGTTCGACACAGGCTGCTCTTTGCCCATTTGCCAGTCAATCCCAAGCTTATCGAGCAATCGCGATGAGACCTCGGCAATCCTTACTTCCAACATGATTTGCTCAGCAGGGCGAATATGTAGCCAGTTGACCAATCGCAAACCGGAAAAGGACTGGGCCTCGAGCCATAGTTTGATCAAGGACTCGAGCGCCTTGCCCTGCTCAGCCTGTGCCACCTCACCCTCTAAAACAATCAGCGCACCGCGTGCACTCAATTGAACCCGAGGAGCGGACCATGGCGATACACGAGCCTCTTGGGCTACCCATTCGCTAAGAAGTGCTTGTGCCTGGCTTAAATCAACGCCGACCTCGAGCCGCCAAACCGTACAGCTTGGCTCGCCGCCAGATGAGTCCGGATCAAAGCCGAGCCTCAGCTCGCTGTGCCCAGGTTTTTCCGCTTTAAGCAAATGGCTATGGCCCGGCCCACTTTGAACGCTCATCACATCGGGGCGCGCATTCCAACGCGCACGCTCTTTGCGCGTTGATAAGGACAAGGCTTTGAGTTCACCAAGGTTTAGGCGAATCGGATCAGCGTGGTAATGGCAGTCTGTCGATCCGGGTCCCAATGAAAGCGCCGCCCCTGGCTGCGCTGCTAGCGTCGCTATCGATGCTGGCAGGTCAACAGACAGCGAGGCTGACTCGGCGGACTTAACAAGACCGTGTTGAAAAAGCATCAACAGCGTTAAAACACACAACATGAGAAAGCTGGGAAATCGGCTTTGCATGGACTGCCTCCTGAGAATGATCCCAAAGGGTCATCCTTTTGACCGATTGACTTTCTTGCTGCGGTGTAAAATCACGGGGTCGCGCCATCAGGCGTTCAAGATCAAGGGCAAGCATGGCCGGTCATTCGAAGTGGGCCAATATTCAGCACCGCAAGGGACGTCAAGACGCCAAACGCGGCAAACTTTTCACCCGGCTGATACGGGAAATCACCGTAGCTGCGCGCATCGGTGGTAGCGATAGCGATACCAACCCTAGGTTGCGACTGGCGATGGACAAGGCCTCTGAAGCCAATATGCCCAAGGATACCGTGCAACGAGCGATTGCTCGCGGTGCAGGCGGCTTGGAGGGTGCTCACTACGAAGAGATTCGCTATGAAGGTTATGGCATTGCGGGGGCAGCAATTATTGTTGACTGCATGACTGATAACCGGACCCGAACCGTTGCCGAAGTTCGTCATGCCTTCTCAAAGTTCGGTGGCAATTTGGGCACCGACGGCTCAGTGGCTTTTCAATTCCGCCATTGCGGCCAAATCCTATTTGCACCTGGCACCTCCGAAGAAAAGGTCATCGAGGTGGCACTTGATTCAGGCGCCGACGATGTCATTCGCGGTGATGACGACTCGATTGAAGTTGTGTGCGAGCCAGGACTCTTTGAACCGCTAAGACGTGCACTTGATAAGGCTGGCCTGAAAAGCGAGATTGCTGCGATTGTTATGAAACCCGATAATGAAATCGCGCTCGAAGGTGATGACGCCGAGAAAATGCAAAAGCTACTCGATGCGCTTGAAGCGCTTGATGACGTGCAAGAGGTGTACACCAATGCGTCGATGGGTGAAACATGAAGTTGCTGGTGATTGGATCAGGCGGACGCGAACACGCTATTGCTTGGAAACTAGCGCAGTCGGCTAAAGTCACACAAGTTTATGTCGCTCCGGGCAATGGAGGAACAGCGCACGAACCCAAGGTTCAAAACCTGGCTTTGAGCGATCAGGTGGCCCTGGCAGACTTCGCGATTCAAGAAGGCATTCGATTCACCGTGGTCGGGCCCGAAGCACCACTTGCAGCGGGTATTGTCGATTATTTTCAATCGAGAAAACTGGCCATCTTCGGCCCTAGTCGTGAAGCGGCTCAACTTGAGTCGTCAAAGGATTTCGCCAAACAGTTCATGACCCGATTTGGTATTCCTACCGCTGATTATCAAAGCTTTACCGATCCGGACTTGGCGCACCGCTACGTCGAGGAGCAAGGTGCCCCCATCGTCATTAAGGCAGATGGATTAGCCGCCGGCAAAGGCGTTGTCGTTGCCCAAAGTCTTCAAGACGCCCATCAAGCCATCGACTGGATGCTCAAGGACCAAAGTTTTGGTCAGGCCGGCGCTCGCGTTGTCATTGAGGCTTGTTTACAAGGCGAGGAGGCAAGCTTCATTGCGATGGTTGATGGTGAACATGTGCTCGCCCTCGCATCGAGTCAGGACCATAAAAGGCTGGGCGATGCTGACACCGGACCGAATACCGGAGGCATGGGAGCCTACTCACCCGCACCTGTTGTCACGCCCGATATTCATGCCTTTGTGATGCGTGAGGTGATGAATAAGGCGGTCAAAGGCATGGCGGCCGAAGGTCGTCGGTATGTGGGCTTTTTGTATGCGGGCTTAATGATCGACCCAACAAAGACGGTCAAAGTGCTTGAGTTCAATTGTCGCCTCGGCGATCCTGAAACCCAACCGCTTATGGCAAGGCTGCGAAGTGACCTGGTGGACTTGATTGAAGCAGCGCTCGCTGGAAAGCTCGATCACATCGAAGCACAATGGGACCGGCGCCACGCGGTAGGCGTTGTTCTGGCAGCGCAGGGCTACCCCCAAGCACCGCGGGTCGGTGACCCGATTGGCGGTTTGCAAAACAAGGGCGCTGCAGGCTGCCTCGGTCAGGCAAGTAGCCTCGCAGACCCGGCAAGCCTTGATCGACTGGTTTTTCATGCAGGCACTGAGGAGCGAGACGGTGCGCTGCTAAGCAGTGGTGGCCGTGTGCTTTGCGCAGTCGGCATGGGTGACAGCATCAAGCTGGCTCAGCAACACGCCTATGAGAGCATGGCACAAATCCACCTCGATGGCGGACAATACCGCAAGGACATTGCCTGGCGTGCACGCCGCAACCATGGCACAAGCTCATAGCTCAGATAGGATAAAACGCCGATGACAGGCATCATGGATCAGGCAAGGGACTACTTTGTCGGACTGCAATCAGGGATCGTGCAAGCACTCGAATCACTCGATGGGCAGGCCTTCGCGCTTGACCAGTGGAAACGTCCTGAGGGCGGCGGCGGCATATCGCGTGTTATTGAGGAAGGTGCATTATTTGAGCGCGGCGGCTGCAATTTCTCACACGTCATGGGCGATCGACTGCCGCCCTCGGCAAGTGCGCACCGGCCAGAACTAGCCGGCCGTCGCTGGGAAGCCATGGGCGTTTCATTGGTATTGCATCCACGTAATCCCTATGTGCCAACGGTTCACATGAACGTTCGTCTTTTTATGACATTCACGAGTAGCCAACAGGATAGGGACGTCGACGGTTGGTGTGGTGGCGGCATGGACTTAACGCCCTATTACGGTTTTGAAGACGATGCCAGGCACTTTCACCTGCAATGCAAAAACGCACTCGATCCCTTTGGTAAGCAATGGCACCCTCGCTTCAAACGCTGGTGCGACGAATATTTTTTTCTCAAACACCGGCAGGAAGCGCGCGGGGTTGGCGGGATTTTTTTCGACGACTTAAGCGAACCGAGCTTAGAAGAAGCCTTTGCGCTAACTCGTTCGGTGGGCGACTCGTTTTTAGATGCCTACGTTCCAATTGTCGAAAAGCGACGGTCCACTGCCTATGGGGAGCGCGAGCGCGACTTCCAAGCCTATCGTCGCGGGCGGTATGTTGAATTCAACTTGGTGTTTGACCGCGGCACCTTATTTGGTCTGCAATCGCAGGGAAGAACCGAATCGATCCTCATGTCGATGCCCCCGATCGTGAAGTGGCGCTACAACTGGCGTCCCGAGCCGGACAGCCCCGAAGCATCGTTGTACGAATTGATCAAGCCAAAGGATTGGGTCTGACCCGGCTTGCTATTGGTTCACCAAGTTGGGGCTGGCTCGGTGGCAGTTTTGACCCACCACACCTTGGTCATCTAGCGCTAGGACATGCCGCCAGGCTTGCGCTTGGGCTTGATCAACTCCGTTTTATGCCAACGGGACAGTCCTGGCAAAAGCAATCCGAAAAGCTCAAAAGCCTCCAATATCGCCCCAGTACCGCGCAGCGTCTGGCCATGTTATCGAGCTTGCTGTCGACTTCTGATCGCTCTTTTTTTGACATTGATGATCGCGAGATAAGGCGCTATGAGGCAAGTGAACAGCCCACTTACAGCATCGATACCGTGAAAGAGTTGGCCCGAGATCATCCTGATAAGCGGCGTGTGATGATTATCGGTGCGGATCAGCTTAGAAATTTGCCAAGTTGGAAGCACTATGACGCGCTGCTCGATTATGTGCACCTTGGGGTAACAGGTCGTCCAGGCTTTGGGCTTCAAGATCTGCCAGAAACCGTCGAACAACTCGTTCAGCAGTTCGGCTGCGATCACCTGCCCTGGAAGAGTCACGGGCACATCGTTTTCTTCTCGATGTCACCCGTGCCCATCTCCTCGACGCTGCTGCGGCGAGAACTTGCCACATGGACGACGCTCAGTGAGCCTCGCCTAGGTGCCCATGTCGAGGCACAAGCACTTCGAGGTTTTCTCGGAGAGCCATTGTTGGACTATATTAAGCAACACGGGCTGTATCGGCCGATCCTGGCAGACTCAGAACAGGATCCACAAAGATCTCATTGAAGGAACGATATGGATATAAGAAAACTTCAGCGGGTCATCGTCGATGCGCTTGAGGATGTCAAGGCACAAGATATTAAAGTCTATAACACCAGTGCTCAAAGTGACCTTTTTGATCGGGTTGTGATCGCGAGCGGTACCTCAAACCGCCAGACGAAAGCACTCGCATGGCGTGTTGCACAACAAGTCAAAGCAGCTGGCGGCGAGATTCTTGCCGTAGAAGGCGAGGCAACTGGCGAATGGGTCTTGGTTGATGCGGGAGATGCCATCGTACACATTATGCAGCCGGCAATTCGCAGCTATTACCGGCTCGAAGAAATTTGGGGTGACAAACCGGTACGTATAAAACTTGGCACAACGGCAAGCCGCCGTGCCAAGGAAAGCGATGCTTAACAAATCTCATGGCTTGCCAGACAATCGCTTGGTGACCTACCCGACCATGCCGACATGTGTTGTCCGCTAATGAGCCGATGCGCAGTCTCGTATTAACGGTAGGGCATAAACCTGCCTCTTGGATCGATGAGGCGTGTAAGCAATACAGCGAGCGCTTGCCCAGGGAGTGGCAAATCCAATGGCGCGAACTTCGCGCTGAGCCCCGCAAATCAAATAGCTCGACGCTCCAATGCATGCTGCAAGAGGCTCAGCGTATTGAAACTTCGCTTCAGACCGGCAAATTTTTGATGGTTGCACTTGATGAACGCGGCCGCAGTCTTTCTTCGGTTGAGTTTGCCGCTCAATGCAAACAATGGCACGAACAAGCCGAGGAGCCAGCCTTTGTGATTGGCGGCGCAGATGGCTTGCATCCCAGTATCCGCGATAAAGCCCGATTTGTCTTAAGGCTCTCCCATATGACCTTGCCACATGGCCTTGTAAAGGTACTTATTGCCGAGCAATTGTTTCGCGCATGGTCTATTCTTCAGCAACACCCCTACCATCGCGCCTAACAAAGCTTGTGACTGACCTTCCGATTTATCTCGCATCAAAAAGCCCAAGAAGGCTTGAATTGCTACAATTTTTGCCGGTTTCGGTAGCATTGCTTTTGCCGCAAGACGACGAAGATGCAGAAGCTCTCGAAGCGAATCGCGACAGCGAATCACCAGGCGATTACGTCAAACGCGTTGTCCATGCAAAAGCACTTGCCGCGCTTGCGCGCATGAAGGCGCAGGCCCTGCCGAAACGGCCCATCCTAGTTGCTGATACCACGGTTGCCCTCGGTGGTCGGATTCTCGGCAAGCCCAAAGACGCCGATGAAGCCATCCACATGCTGCACGATTTATCAGGACGAAGGCATCGCGTAATCACTTCGGTAGCTTGTGTAAAAACCTCAGAGCGTATCCTTGTGCGCACTGAGGTCGCCAAGGTGTGGTTCGCTCGTCTTCGTGACCATGAGATTCGTGCCTATGTCGCAAGCGGTGACCCAATGGATAAAGCAGGGGCTTATGGCATTCAGGGCCAGGCAGGAAGCTTTGTAAGACGAATCGAAGGCACGCAAAGTGGGATCATGGGTTTGCCCTTGTACCTCACGGCCAAAGTTTTGGGACTGCGCTAGACGATGCTTGAAGAACTCCTGATTCATGCCTGTTCGCACGAGACACGAGTCGCCCTGGTACGGCAAGGCGCCGTGCAAGAAGTATTCATCGAGCGCGCCGTCACAAGAGGCCTTGTTGGCAATATTTATCTCGGCAAGGTCAACCGAGTCCTGCCGGGTATGCAATCTGCATTTATTGATATCGGTCTAGAACGCGCAGCGTTCTTACATGTTGCCGATCTCTGGCAGGCACGCCAGCTCGGTGCTAGGCAAGAGCAGCGTGATGAACAACGATTAAGCGCCATACAAATCGAAAAAACGCTCTTTGTGGGGCAACCGCTTTTGGTCCAGGTGATCAAGGACCCACTTGGTACAAAAGGCGCAAGACTCTCTACCCAAATCAGTATTGCCGGGCGACTCCTTGTCTACCTGCCTCAATCAAAGCATATTGGCATCTCGACCCGCATCGACCAGGAAAGCGATCGCGAGGGTTTGCGTCAGCGCATTCTTAACCTGATGCCAGCTGAAGAACGCGGTGGGTTTATCGTCCGCACTTCGGCTGAGCAAGCAGACGACGAAGCCCTGGCTATCGATATCGCTTATCTTAGGCAGCGCTGGCAGGAAATACTAGGTTTGAGTCAACAGCTTCCTGCAAGCTCGCTGCTTTATCAGGAGTTAAGCCTTAGCGAACGCTGTCTGCGCGATGTGGTCGGCGAATCGACAGCAAGCGTTCGCGTGGATCAGCCAAGCGAGCTCGAGCATTTGAGTCGCTTTGCGCGCGCCTACATGCCTGGCGTGGAGGAAAAAATTCGCTTGTATCGCGGTGATAGACCAATTTTTGATTTATATAACATTGAAGCAGAAATCGACCGTGCACTTGCCCGACGAGTCGATCTGAAATCGGGTGGCTACCTGATGATCGATCAGACGGAGGCATTAACAACCGTTGATGTCAACACCGGAGGCTATGTCGGCGGAAAAAATTTTGACGATACAGTTTTCAAGACCAATATGGAAGCAGCCCATGCCATTGCCAGGCAGCTTCGGCTGCGTAACCTTGGCGGCATTATCATTATTGATTTCATCGACATGCATCATGAGCACCATCGTGAGACTGTGCTGCATGAGTTAAGAAAAGCGCTCGCTAGCGACAGAACCCGTAGTTCGGTGCTTGGCTTCACAGGCCTAGGTCTTGTTGAAATGACACGCAAACGTACCCGGGAGTCGCTTGCCCATGTGCTGCGTGAAGCCTGTCCGATGTGTGAGGGCAAAGGTGAAGTAAAAACAGCCCGCAGCGTTTGCTATGAAATTTTGCGAGAAATCCGACGTGAGGCCAGCCAGTTCGATCCAAAGGGCTTTCGCATCATCGCCAACCCTCAGGTCATTGATCTATTTCTTGATGAAGAATCAGCAACGCTAGCCTGCCTTAGCGAAGACATCGGAAAGCCGGTTTCACTGGCTGTGGAGGCGAGCTATAGCCAAGAGCACTACGATATCGTGCTGAGCTAGGCTACCTACTCGCCCACGATCGAATGATCGCTTACTTCGAAGAAGACTTATCCCGCGGAACACGACCTAATAAATAGAACTCTGGGTTGGGCATCATGCCCGACAGATTAGCCATCCGATTGCTCAACGCAAAAAAGGCTGCAATGGCTCCAATATCCCAAGCATCTTCGTCATTGAGTCCATGCTCATGAAGCATTTCGAAGTCGAGATCTTCAAGGGTATCGGATTCAAAAGCGACCTTCATCGCGAAGTCAAGAATGGCTCGTTGTCGCGGGGTGATGTCGGCTTTGCGATGGTTGATCGCGATTTGGTCGGCCAGAAGCGGCTTTTTCTCAAAAATTCTCAATAAGGCGCCATGTGCGACCACACAATACAAGCATTGATTAGCAGCACTTGTCGCCACCACAATCATTTCGCGCTCGCCCTTCGAGAGATTGCCCTCCTTGAGCATCAAGGCATCGTGATACGCGAAAAAAGCACGAAACTCAGCCGGCCGCCTTGCCAACTTTAAAAACACATGAGGTACAAAGCCCGACTTCTCCTGCACCTTGAGCATCATGTCGCGGATGTCGGCAGGTACTGAGTCGAGTGTAGGCAAAGGAAAACGTTCAGACATAGTCACTTCTCCAAAGTAGATTGCGTTGATATAGCCTCAGCCGCAAGGCTGTAGCGCAAATAAGTACCCCAGGCGTTGGCCAGGGCGAGTCTTAAGCCGTTATAACCATCAAGAAAGCCCAAACGAAACACAAAACCCCGCGTGAAGGTCCAAATTGCATGCAAGACACCGTGCATAGGACCCACCGAACCTCGTGATCGCATACGCGCCACGCTTAGTTCGGCGTAAAGCCGAGCCTTGGACATGGCATCGGCCCAGTCTTGGATCGACTGATGCAGCATAAGGCCAGACAATTCGCCCACTGGCCCTCGGACCTGCACCGACTCATGAACGGCGAGTTCTGAAAATCGCCCGCAGTCGCGGCGAAAAAGTCGAAGCACTTTATCGCTGCGCCAATCACCAAAGCGCATATATTGACCTGCAAAACTCGATCGCCGCCTGAAGCGATAAGCATTCACGATGGCATGTGCTTGGACTTGCCCCATGTCTTCCCGGATGTTGCCCGTTGCCTTATCGCTATCGGAACCTTCATGTTTGTCCAAACCAGTAACCCGACTGATCTCGGCACGTAAGCTCGCATCGAATTGTTCGTCGGCATCGACCGATAAAACCCAATGACCTTGGGCAAGATCAAGCGCACGGTTTTTTTGAGGGCCAAATCCAGGCCAATCGGTTTGTAGCAATTTGGCGCCGAATCGCTTGCAAATCGCTTGGGTCCCATCGGTTGAACCAGAATCGACCACAATCAATTCATCGTAGTCTGGCAGTGACCGAAGGCATTGTTCAATCAGCCCAGCCTCGTTGAGCGTGATGATAATCACTGAGAGGCGAATCAAGGCTTTATCCTTCCCTGCCTGCGTTCACGTCTTGGGCGGGGTTGACGCTGTTGGGGTTCGGCGCTTGCTGATGCCGATTCGGGCTTGGCCTGATTCGGTGCGCGCAAGCCTGAAAGACATAGCAGCATCAGAATCAGGAATAAGCGTGATGCTGCACCATCATGTGTCCAGGTGTTGAATACACTGCCAGCGATAAAGCTTACAAGTAAGATCCGAAAAGCAACCGCTTCAAATCCTGTAAGCCAGGCTGCCGCTTGCCAAAGCGCTGCCAAAAGCCCCAGGAATAAAAATAAGCCAATCAGTCCCTGCTCGACTGCAATGAGCAGGTAACTGCTATGAGGATTAGCACTGTTTGCAGGTCCCTGAACCTGCGGTTGCAAACCGCGATAAACCTCCGACCAACTACCGATACCATGACCGATCAAGGGCCGGTCACGGATGGCTATGAGCGAAGCTCGCCAATAAACGGCACGCAATCCTTCACTGGTTTGTTGAGCCTGGGCTTGCTGCGCAGCGCCGTATCGATCGAAGTCAAGCGCGTCAGCGAATCGGGCTTGCAAGGCTGGGTTGAGCATCAATGCCGCTAAAGTTAGCGCACCTGAAGCAGCAAGAATCGGTAGACGCCAAGGCTTAAGCGCAGCCGCGTACCAAAACGCAACCGCAAGGCCTAATGCAAAGACCAAAAAGCCGGTTCGATTACCAATCATTAACAGCGGTAATCCCAGAGCAATTGCACAAACCCAACGCCAACGTCCCTCTAACCAAACGAGCGATAACAGCGCAGCAAAGGCCAACATCCAAGTCGCCTGAATATTCCCATGGGGTATGCGCTTGTTCATGCATTCATAAGCATGCGGATATGGAGCCCAATCCACCGTACAGTCAATACCGACGTAAATCGCCCAAAAAGCTACAATTAATTGAACGGCGATAAAAGCACGCCAAATACCGTGCCGGACGTCATCGGTCATCATGAATCCTGCTGCCGGAATCAAAATGAGCCAGCGCGACCAATCGGAGAGCGCAAGCAAAGGGCTGACGGCCTCTGACCATGCAAGCGTGACCACACCCCAAAGAAGGAAGAGCATCGCCGATAACAACAACGGAAGTCGCGAAAAGCGCTGCTTCATAAGTGCAGGCTCAAGCGAGGCCAGACTTATAAGAAGCGTCACAGCAAACCCAAGTGATAAGCCAGCAATTCCAAAGCTGCCCATACAAATGGTGATCAGCAGACAAGACCCCCAGACACGACGCGCCAGATTCATGCCTTACTTCCCTTCGCTTTCGTCTTCATTAAGTCAGCTCACCCGCCTGGCAAAGTCTGGCGTACAGACCATCGCGTGCAAGCAAGCTATCATGGTCTCCGCTTTCGATAATCCGTCCGGCCTGCATCACAATGATTCTATCGGCATGAATGACCGTCGAAAGGCGGTGTGCAATGGTGAGCGTTGTACGCCCCTTCATCAAGGTTTCAAGCGCAGTTTGAACCGCACGCTCTGACTCGGTATCAAGTGCCGAGGTAGCCTCATCCAGTATAAGAATGGGAGCATTCTTCAAAAGCGCTCGGGCAATCGCAAGCCTTTGTCGTTGACCGCCTGATAATCGTGCGCCATTCTCGCCAATGAAACTATGGAGCCCTTGCGCTTGCGCATCGACCCAGTCGAGTAAATTCGCATGGCCAAGTGCCTCACGAATCGCCGCTTCGCTTGCGCCGCGCTGCGCGCCATAGGCAACGTTTGCTGCAATGCTATCGTCAAAAAGCCGCACATCCTGGCTGACAATTGCAATCTGTTGTCGTAAGACTGATAGCGGTATCGTAGTGATATCGATATCATCGATTCGGATACATCCTTGCTGCGGGTGGTAAAGCCGAGGAATGAGGTTGACAAGGCTGGTTTTTCCAGAGCCTGAAGGCCCTACCAAGGCAAGATGCTCGCCTGCTCTCAAGCTGAGGCTGATATCACGAAGCGCAGGCAAAGCCGCCCCTGGGTAACTGAGCTCAATACCCTCAAAACGCAAAGCACCTTGCAGCTTGGGCGCTTGTGCCTTGCCCTGATCCTTCTCTCTTGGTTCATCAATCAGTGCAAATACCGACTCGCAAGCGGTCAGCGTCGTTTGAATCGGGCCGCCAAGATTTGAGAGGTTTCTCAATGGTGCAAGCAACATCAAAAGCGCAGTCACAAAGGATACGAAACTTCCCACCGAGGATGAGGCCTGACGCGATTGCTCCATCGCGACAACCAAGACCACCGAGACGGCAATAGCGGCGATCACCTGATTTGCGGGTGATCCGAGAGCGGCCATGGCGGAGAATCGTCGCGAAACCTGCCGCAGACGGTTGGTGACGAGCGCGAAACGCTCACGCTCCATGGGTTGTCCACCATCGACCTTAATAACCCGTTGGGCACCGATGCTCTCATCAACGCGTTGAGTGAGTTCGCCCATGGCTTTCAAATGATCAGCGCTAAGACGTCGAAGCCTGCGGTTAATACTCACCATGGTGACAGCAATCGCAGGTCCCATCGCAAGCATGATGAGGGTTAACGACCAGTTAAGCCAAAAAAGCCAGACTAAGAGCCCCAAGACCGTGATCGAGTCACGCACCAAGATGCTGAGGCTTCTTGCACCTGCGCTCATCACTTGCGAAGCGTCGTGGGTGAAGCGCGAAATCAAAGGGCCGCTGCTGCTTTGATCAAAGCGCAAAGCTGGCAGATGTAATAAGGTTTCGTACATATCGCGGCGCAAGTCAGCCAATACATGCGATTCGACCCAACCCATACCTGTTGAGGCGGCAACCACGCAAAGACCCCGAATCAGCATCAGGCCAATCACTGCAATAGGCACCTGCCACAAATCGAGGTCGGCACCAGGGCCAAAGCCTCTATCAAGTCCTATCTTTAGCATCGCTGGGAGCAATGGCTCGGCAAGACCTGCAAGTGCCATGGCAAGCATCGATGCGCCCATAACCCATGCATAGGGTCGAAGATAGGCCAACAGACGTCGCCACACAGCAGGGGCAGGACGCTTCGGCCCTTGCGACAGGTCCGGCGCTTGGGTCGTGTTCATAAGACCGTCAGTTGTAGACCACTTCGGCCTGACTACCTTGAAATTCGCTTTGTATCAACGCAAGCAAGGCATCATCGGGTCGAACCTTGCAATGTGGAGGCAACTTCAATTCACAGCTTGCGTTATTGTTATGATAACGAACAACAACCGAACAACCCTGCTGCCCCTCGGGTGCGCTAAAAAGCGTAAGCGCCTTTTTCAAGCGAATCGCATCGGCCTGAGCATTGAGCTCCAGGCGCAAGGAGCGTGCAAACTCGGCCCGAGCGCCTGATAGATCAAGCATGCGTTCAACAACCAAACGCTGCCCCCCACTGTAATCATCGCGGCTCACCTTGCCATAAACGATGAGCAAGTCATCGACCTTCAAGATCTGCCGATGCTTATCGATCGACTCGGCAAAAACTGCGGCCTCAAGCGTTGCACTCGAATCATCAAGACTTATAAAAAGCATTTTCCCGCGACGGGTCATTTGTGTTCGCAGGGCCGTGACAATACCAGCTACCCACTGCCCCTGGGGTGCGGGGTGGATCTGCGCCAGCGGGGTTTTCGCAAAACGACGCACTTCGCTGGCATAGGCATGAAATAAGTGCCCAGACAAAAAGAACCCTAATGCAAGCTTTTCTTCTTGGAGTCTTTGACGTTCGCTCCAGCTTGGCACTTTGAGATAGTGCATCTCAGTGGACTGGTCGGGCTCTTGACCAAAGGCCTCGGCAAACAAACTTTCCTGTCCAAGGCTTGCAAGCGATTTTTCAGCCTCGTCCATGGCAAGTCCCACAGAGGCAAACGCTCGGGCGCGATCATGTTCAATCTCATCGAGCGCTCCGGCACGAATCATGGCTTCAAGCGTGCGTCGATTCACAATTCGCCTGTCCACCCGCTTGCATAAATCGAATAAATGCTTAAAGCGCCCCTGGCTGCGCGCCGCAAGTAAGTGCTTGACTGCTGCCTCACCTGCACCCTTTACCGCGCCAAGTCCATAGCGGATCGCCGCCTTTCCCGCTTCATACACAGGCTCAAAACGCCAAGCCGAGGCATGGACATCAGGGGCAAGCAATTGAACACCGTTATGCTTTGTATCAGATACAAATAATTGAACCTTATCGGTATCGTCCATATCGGAAGAAAGCGTGGCTGCCATGAACTCGGCCGGATAGTGAGCCTTCAGCCAAGCCGTCTGATATGTGACCACAGCATATGCTGCGGTGTGAGACTTATTAAAACCATACTCTGCAAACATCGCCATCAAATCGAACAGTTTGTTTGCAAGCTCAAGTGCATAACCCTTGTTGATGGCGCCCTTAACAAAAATATCGCGATGCTGAGCCATCTCTTCAGGTTTTTTCTTACCCATGGCGCGACGTAAAAGATCGGCACCGCCTAAGGTGTAGCCACCGATGATTTGTGCGATCTGCATTACCTGCTCTTGATAAACAATGACCCCGTAAGTGGGCTCAAGACAGGCCTGTAAATCGGGATGAAAATAATCAATGCTTTGAACACCTTTTTTGCGCAAAATAAAGTCATCGACCATGCCCGAACCGAGCGGTCCGGGTCGATAAAGCGCTAAGACCGCAATGATGTCTTCGAAACGATCGGGTTCAAGCTTTTTCAATAGCTTTTTCATCCCCTCGCTTTCGAGTTGGAATATGGCGGTGGTGTTGGCTTGCCTGAGCACTTGATAAGCTGCGGGGTCGCTAAAGCCCTTAGTCGCCTGCTCGAGTTGAAAATCAGGATGACGCCGCCTGATGTATTCAATAGCGGTTTCGATAATGGTGAGGTTGCGTAAACCTAAAAAGTCAAATTTAACCAAGCCAACCGCTTCAACATCATCCTTGTCGAATTGACTGATCACTGCGGATTCGTCGCCGGGCTGGCGGTATAAGGGACAGAAGTCAGTGAGCTGACCTGGTGCGATCAATACGCCGCCAGCGTGCATCCCAACATTGCGGGTGATGTCTTCAAGCGGTTCTGCAAGCGCAAGAATTTCACGTACTTCTTCCTCATCTTGTTCGCGCTGCTTAAGCAGCGGTTCGGCCTCTTTAGCCTTTGCAAGCGATAAGGGCTTATTTTGAACGACTGGTATTAGTTTTGATAATTGATCACAAAAATTGTAGCCAATATCCAGGACTCGCCCGACATCTCTGATCACGGCCTTTGATGCCATGGTGCCAAAGGTTGCGATCTGAGAAACAGCATCACTGCCGTATCGCTTGCGCACGTAATCGATCACCAATGAACGTTTGTCCTGACAAAAATCGATATCAAAGTCAGGCATCGAAACCCGTTCAGGATTCAGAAAACGCTCAAAAAGTAAGGCATAAGGAATCGGATCCAAATCGGTGATGCCAAGTGCAAAGGCTACGAGTGAGCCCGCACCAGAACCGCGCCCAGGTCCAACAGGAACTTGATGAGCTTTAGCCCAATTAATAAAATCTGCAACGATTAAGAAATAACCAGAAAAACCCATTTGAACGATGGTGTCACACTCATACCGCAATCGCTCCTGATACGAGGGACGATGGGTGTCGCGCTCGCTTTGGTCGGGAAAACATTGCTTTAGACGATCCTCTAGGCCATGAGCGGCCTGCTCGCGCATGAAATCGTCGATCGTATAGCCGCTTGGTGTTGGAAAGTCGGGCAGATAAGCCTTGCCAAGCGTCATATTTAAACAGCAACGCTTAGCGATGCTGACCGCATTTGCAAGCGCTGAGGGTAAGTCAGCAAAGCGCTGCTGCATCTCCGACTGAGTTAAAAAGTATTGCGATTCGGTGAAGTTGCGCGGTCTGCGTGGATTGGCGAGCATTTCGCCCTCGGCAATACAAACTCTTGCCTCGTGGGCCCTGTAAGCATCGCGTTCAATAAATTGCACCGGATGTGTAGCCACCAGCGGTAGTTGCGTGGCCAGCGCCAAGTGGGCGCAATCGCGGACATAGGCATCGTCACCTTCACCACCGCGCCGCCAAACTTCGAGAAAAAAACACTCGGGATCAAAAAGCGCTGCCCAGGATTTTGCGAGCTCAAGGGCTTGCTGCTTACGCCCAGAGACTAAGGCTTGTCCTATTTCGCCTTCCGGGCCGCCCGATAAGGCAATAAGACCTTCGCTGTAGCGACGGCCTTGGGCGTCTTCTTCAGCGAGCCAGGATTTTTTGATTTCGCCGCGGCCGCGATGCTCATTTTCGAGCCATGCGCGCGACAACAACCGACATAACGATAAGTAGCCCTGTTGATTTTCCACCAAGACCAGCAGTCGAAAAGGCCTATCCCGATCAAGCTCGTTACTAAGCCACAAATCAGCACCACAAATCGGCTGAATGCCTTTGGCTCTCGCAGCTTTGTAAAACTTGACCCAGCCAAACAGGTTGCCAAGATCGGTCACTGCGACTGCCGGTTGCTGATCGGCGAGCGCTGCCTCCACCAAGGCGTCGATACGAACGATCGAATCGCTGATTGAGTATTCGGTGTGAACCCGAAGATGAACGAAACCGGGTGCATCCATCAGCGCATTTTACCCCGGCTTCATGGCTTAGTTCAGGTCAGACAAAACCTCGTCAAGCACCTCAAAAATTCGCTTCAGATGCGTCTCCTCGGCGATGAGAGGAGGGCAAACCGCAACCGAATCCCCGATCGGGCGGACGAATACGCCTTTTTCCCAGCAACGGCTATACACCTCGGTCGCTCGAGCACCAGGCGCGCCCTCGCGTGGAGCGAGTTCGATGGCACCAATGAATTGCAGATTGCGCACATCAATCACGTGAGGCTTGTCCTTAAGGCCATGCAGACCGGCCTCGAGCGTCGGTGCAAGCTTGGCGGCATTGGCAATCAGTCCATCATGCTGATACAAGTCAATCGCAGCACATGCAGCAGCGCTCGCCAGGGGATGCCCCGAATACGTGTAGCCATGGAATAACTCGATACCGGGCGCGGACTTTTCGCGAAATGCATCGTAAATCGTGCTTGAGACCAACACGCCACCGAGCGGCACAGCCGCTGACGTGACACCTTTTGCAAAAGTAATCAAATCGGGCGTGACCCCGAAGTATTGGCTGGCGAATGGCGTGCCCATGCGCCCAAAACCTGTAATCACCTCGTCAAAAATCAATAAGATCCCGTGTTTACGAGTTAGCTCACGCAGACGCTGCAAATAACCCTGAGGCGGCACTAAGACGCCTCCCGCCCCGCTCACCGGCTCTACGATGACGGCGGCAATATTCTCAGCGCCATGCCTGTAAACGATTCGCTCCTCGAGTTCGTCAGCCAGCGAAGCACCGTGCGCGGGCATCCCCCGGCTGAACGCGTTTTCTTTCAGCACGGTGTGGCGCAAATGATCAACCTGGGGCAAGAGGCCTGCAGCAAAGGCCTTTCGATTATTACCAATGCCAGAAACCGAAAGCCCCCCAAAGTTCACACCATGGTAGCCCCGTTCACGGCCCACGAAACGAGTGCGGGTTGCCTGGCCATTCACCCGGTGGTAGGCAAGCGCGATCTTCAGGGCTGTATCGACAGCCTCTGAACCCGAATTGGTAAAGAACACCTGGGTCATGCCCTCAGGCGCGATATCAGCAATACGCTCAGCGGCCATAAAGGCCTTTGGGTGCCCCATCGAAAACGAGGAACAGAAATCAAGCTCACCGATCTGCGCTCGCATGGCCTCTACAATGCGCGGATGACAATGACCCGCATTGGTGCACCACAAGGTTGCCAGCCCGTCGATTACCTTGCGTCCATCTTCGGTAATGAAGTACATGCCTTCGGCGCGAACAACCTGCTTGGGTGCTTGGGCATATTGACGGGTGTTGGTAAAGGGCATCCAGTAAGCCGGTTTTTTTAAATCTGTGGGTGCATTCATGACGGTCGGTCTCCAAAGTTATTGCCTTGGTATTGTCCAAACTTGCGCGCAAGGCTGCGAACGGTAATGAGTGAAAACGGAACAAGCGTGACGGGCGGCTTTCGCCCAAGCCACCGCCAGGCGATCGCCCTGCTGATTGTCTGCACACTGATGTGGTCGATCGCCGGACTGGTGAGTCGGCAACTCGAGCAGGCAAAGAGCTTAGAAGTCACCTTCTGGCGAAGTCTATTCTGTTTGATCGCCATGAGCGTGGGGATTGCTTGGCATTGGCGGGCAAAAGCGCTGCAAATGCTCTGGGCCATGGGGCGCTGGGGTCTGTTCTCAGGCGCCATGTGGGCGGTGATGTTTACCTGCTTCATGATCGCCCTCACAAGGACGAGCGTCGCCAATACCGTCGTCGTGATGAGCCTTGCGCCGCTGCTTGCTGCCTTGATGGCGAGGATCTTCCTGAAGACAGCCATTGAGAAGTCAACCTGGTTTGCCATCGCTGTAGCGGGCATTGGGGTATGGTGGATGGTGCGCGATGGCATTTCGGCTGAAGGTCTCGAGGGAATGCTGATAGCCGCGGGCGTGCCCCTTGCTTCGGCAGCCAACCTAGTGGTCTTACGCGCCCAGCGAGCTCAGGTTGATTTGATTCCAGCGGTTTTAGTGGGCGCTTTGATGTCTTGCGCTGTAACCCTTCCCTGGGCGATGCCCTTTGAAGCAAGTCACAACGACCTCGCCTGGTTAGCACTTTTAGGCATTGTTCAACTGGCTATTCCTTGCGCGCTGCTCGTCTGGGTTGCACGCTTTTTGCCACCGCATGAAATTGCCCTGATCTGTCTCCTAGAAGTGGTGCTTGGGCCGATTTGGGCCTGGCTGGGCGCCGATGAGAAAATGCCGGCGGCAACTGTGCAAGGCGGCTTGCTTGTTATTGGTGGTCTTGCCGTAAACGCCTGGCGTGATCGGTGGAAGTAATTCATGGGCTGCGATACCACCGATGCAAGCGAAGAAGCTATCCCAAACAGTCTTTACGGCGTGCTCACCGACGTGGATGGCACCCTCACCCTGCA